>Ga0272449_1000144_pt1 | contig 93051 bp, 75 predicted proteins | sample YNPCB0241_FD_198679 | JGI IMG/M metagenome (GOLD analysis project Ga0272449, IMG submission 198679) | Hot spring sediment microbial communities from Yellowstone National Park, WY, United States - YNP-CB-024-1 | ecosystem: Environmental > Aquatic > Thermal springs > Hot (42-90C) > Sediment...
AAACAAAAACGACCTTGCAATGTGCCTTCACCTTCTTCCTCAACCTCCCACGATACCACCCAATCAAGCAATATGAGCCATAGGAAAAACCTGTCCCATCACTTATCACCAAAACTTCCCCTTTCCCTTTCATAAAGCCCCCTTTTTTGATAGCCACCTCAAAAACTCCTCAAACCTTTCTTGCTCTATCTTAGGGAAAGGATTTGATGAATTGGAATTGTCGTCAGTCTCATCCTTGCCCTTCCTTCCATCCTTCCTCACCTCATCACCCTATTATAACACCGTTTTCGAACATACTCCCTCCTAATTGACAGGTTTTCAGCCTGCCTTCACTTCAATGCGTCGTTGGGACGATGCTGATGCCTCTCGGTAAGGCATCCGAATTTCCAAGACGCCATCCTTGTAGGTCGCCTCAATGTGCTCGGTGTCCGCACCGTCGGGCAGTCGGAGGGAGCGTTCAAAGGCGCCATAGAAGCGCTCGCAACAGAGGGCATCCACTTCGCCCTCTTCCCACTTCCGTTCGCCCCTGACGGTCAGGATGCCTTCCTCGTTCACCGACACCTCCAACGCTTCAGGGGAAACGCCCGGCAGGTCAAAGCGCAGAATCAACTGGTCGCCTTTGCGGAACATATCCATCGCTGGCGCCCAAGGGCGACGAGCAACTTTCCCGTCCTCCCAGACGGAAAGCCATGAGGCGATATCCCGCAACATCGTGCGGGTCAGTTCATTGAACAAGCGGTCAAACTCCTCCATCGTCCATCGGCGGGTCTCGCGACGAGCCAGTGTCGCCATCGTTCATCCCTCCTTTGTTCCTTCAGATTTCGTGGGAGCCTTTCCCTCGCTCCCATCGCCACTGATGCGCAAGGGGTGAAAAGGATGCGCCTAAAGCCCACCATTAAGCCTTCACTGCCTTCCACGCCACAAACCCAGCATCGGGCAAGTCACCTTCCATTGGGCTTTCCCACTGCAACCCTTTTTCATTGGGTGGTTGCCGAAGGGTGCTTCGGGCAGCGACGAGGCGAAATCCTGCCTGGGCAAGGAAGGAAGCGGTTTGAGTTCGGGTCAAAAAGCGCGCCGCTTTGTAAAAGGGATGTCCCGTCGCCCCCTTTTGCCGATAAAATTCGCCCCAAGGTGAATCGGCAAACACCATTCCCACAACCAGCACGCCATCGTCCCGCAAAACCCGATGCGCCTCTCGGAGCACCGCCAACGGTTCCTGAACGAAGCAGAGGGTAACGACGAAAAGCACCGCCCCAAAGGAAGCATTGCGGAAAGGCAAACTTTCTCCGACACCCTGCACCACTGTGATGCCCCTTTGGCGCGCTAACCGCAAGGGGCGCTCGGCAGGGTCAATGCCGACATGGATGCCCAAGGCATAAGCGAACCGTCCCGTGCCCACTCCAACTTCCAGCCAAGGGAAAGGCGCTCCCTTAAGCAACGGGCGAAGGCACTCCACTTCCAACGGAAAAGCGATTCGCCCGACAGGACCGTCATACCACGCATCGTAACGGTCTGCCAATGCTTCAAAGAGCCCTCGGATGTCGTCCATGCCTTCGCGCCTCCTTTGTGATGGGCGTTGGTGTAACTTTGCGGTGACATCGCCCCTCTTTTAGCGATGGAGGTGACAGGGTGATGGTGACAACGCTGCAAGCGGACAAAATCGTGGACGCTCGCGGGGCGCAATGCCCTGGTCCGTTGGTGGAACTCATCCGCGCCATCAAGGAAGTGCCCGTCGGGACGGTGGTAGAAGTCTGGACGCAAGAGCCCCGCACCAAAGAAGATGCCAAGGCATGGTGCGAGCGGGCAGGGCACGAGTTCCTCGGCGCTTTCCCTGCCGATGGCTACGAACGGGTGTTGGTCCGCAAAAAACGCTAAAGGCAGGTGACGGGCGATGGGGCAAGCCAAGGTCGTCATCGTCGGTGGCGGCGTCGGAGGCACTTTTGTTGCCAACTTGTTGGCAAAGCATAGCGACCGCTTGGAAGTGACCGTCGTGGATGCCACAGGCGTTCACCACTATCAGCCCGGCTTGCTCTATGTGCCTTTCGGATGGGAGCGACCAGAACGATTGCGTCACGACGAACGCCGTTTGCTCCATCCCGCTGTTCAGTTGCTTCAAGCCCCTGTAGAGCGCATTGATGTTGATGCACGGCAGTTGCGGTTATCCGATGGCGGGATGCTGCCTTACGATTTCCTCGTCATCGCCACTGGTTCCTGTCCCGTGCCTGACGAAATCCCCGGCTTGGCGGAAGGCAGCCATCACTTTTACACCGAACCTGCTGCCGTGCGGTTGCGGGAGGCGCTTCACCGATTTGAGGGTGGGCGCATCGTCGTCGGCATTGCGGGCTTCCCTTACAAGTGCCCGCCAGCGCCTTTGGAGTTCACTTTGCTTTTGGACGACTGGCTGCGTCGGCGGGGTTTGCGGAAGCGGACGGAAGTTGTCTTCGTCACGCCGTTGCCCCAACTTTTCTCCATCCCGACCGTCGCCCCACTCTTTGAGGAGTTGTTTGCCCGCAAGGGCATCAAGGTGGAAACCTTCTTCAACACCGAGCGGGTGGAACCTGAGCGACGCCGCCTCGTGTCTTTGGAAGGGAAGGAGTTGGACTACGACCTTTTGGTGCTCATCCCGCCCCATCGGGGCTCGCCCCTCATTGACGCTTCCGCCCTCGGCGACAAAGGCGGTTGGGTGCCAACAGACCGAAACACCCTGCAGGTGAAAGGGCAGGAACGATTGTTTGCCCTCGGTGACGCCACCGATTTGCCCGTCAGCAAAAGCGGCGCCGCTGCTCACTTTGAAGCGCCCATCGTCGTCAGCAATATGCTCCAGCTCCTCGAAGGCAGAGAGCCCATCGCTTGCTACGATGGGAGCGTCATGTGCCTTGTGGAAGTAGGTGACGGGAAAGCGACGGTGCTTCGCTTCAACTATGAGCGACCCCCTTATCCTCCGCAGCCCTCGGTCTTATGGAGATGGGTGAAGGCCTTGATGAATCGTTTCTATCCCGCAACGATCCCGAGGGCCATCGCCCTCGATGTGCTGTTCGCGGCATGGCAGGGCAAGTTTGCGCCACTCTCGCCTTTCTGTGGTTCGGAGTTGATGGAGCGACTGAGGAGAGGCCATTCCGGTGATTCGTAATGTGTCCGGAGTGGAACTCGTCCTTCCCACCGGCCGAGATGGAACTCTCCCCCTAGAAGGATTGCTCCTTATTGGGCTTGTAACCTCGTCGCCCTATTTCGCTCTGTATCTGTGTGGACACAGCACGAGACCTTAACGGAGGCAACGAACGATGACAGCCACTGAGAAGATGCACATCACTTCATCGGAAATGAAACGTATGCTGGACGCAGGCGAGGAGTTCATCTTGTTGGATGTCCGCAACGATGACGAATTCGCCCGCTGGCGCATTGAAGGGCGCCACATGCCGCCGACTGTTCATATCCCCTATTTTGTCGCCATTGAAGACCCTGACGGCTTCATGGCTCACGTGGAGCGACAAATCCCGAAGGATCGGTTAGTGGTCGCCGTTTGCGCCAAAGGCGATTCTTCCGCGTGGATTGCCAACGAATTCCTGCGCCCGAAGGGCTATCGCGTCGTCAACCTAGAGGGCGGCATGGTGGCGTGGGGCAGTTACTATGACGCCCACGAAGTCCCCGAAAGCGCCGATGATGTGGTGCGCGTCATCCAACTGGAGCGGACGGCTCGCGGTTGCCTGCATTACATCGTCAACTACGATGGCGACAAGGCCATTGTCATTGATCCCCCCCGCCACGTTGAGCGGGTTCTGGAAGTCACGCACCAGCGCGGCTGGAGCATCACCCACATCTTTGAGACCCACGTTCACGCCGACCACATCACTGGCGGTCCTCGGTTGAGCAAGATCACGGGGGCGCCTTACTTCCTGCACCCGTACGCTGCGATCCACCCCATTGATGTCTTGCCTGCCACGATAGAGCTTGAGTGGCTGAAAGACGGAATGACTTTCCAGTTGGGAGGAGCGATCTTAAAGGTTCTGCACATACCCGGGCACACTCTGGGCAGCAGTGCGTACTTGTTGGAGGGCAAGCGCCGCTACCTCTTCACGGGCGACAGCATCTTCATCGTCGGCATCGCCCGTCCCGACTTGGGCGGTCGCGGGGAAACTTGGTCTCTCCTATGGTATGACGCCTTGACGCGGAAGTTGCTGACCTTGCCTGACGACGTTTTGGTCTTGCCCAGTCACTTTGGCCAACACAGCGAAGCACGAGAAGATGGTGTCTTCGCCGCAACCTTAGGTGACCTCAAGGAGACCAATAAGGATGTGCGGCGAGCGATGAATAGCCGCGCGGACGAATTCGTAGCGTGGATGTTGTCCAACCTGCCGGAATTCCCGCCTCAGTATGTGGACATCACTCGGGTGAACGCGGGCTTGTTGCAACCCGACGAAGAGAAAGCCAACGAATTGGAGTTGGGCAAGAACATCTGCGCTGTAGCAACGGCGTACAAGTGATAGGGTAGAAAAAGTTAGCGGCACATGATGGCTCAGACGGAGACTTCCTGAAGCCCGGGAGCCTCTGCTGTGGTGGGCGTTAACCGATTCGTTTCGACACCACATGTGGTGAGCGTGCGGGTGTCCAAACGGTGAAATGGTCGGGTTTGTAACCACATCGAGACTTCGGCGCTCCTTAATGATAGCGGTGAGAATGCGACGAAAATGCAGGGGAGGTGACCGACGATGGCGTTGACCTTTGATAAGGAGTTGGATGTTCGGGGTGCAAAGTGTCCTATCCCTGTCGTGAAGGCGCGGCAGGCAGTCAACGAATTGCAAGTGGGTCAGGTGCTGCGGGTGCTGGCGACCGACCCAGGCTCGGTCAACGACTTCAAGGGTTGGGCGCAAGTCGCCAAAAACATTGACCTCGTCGCCCAAGAGGTGGAAACGATGGACGGTCAAACTGTCTATGTGCACTATGTCAAGCGCACAGGTTGAGAGCAGCGGGGAAGGGGCGATGATGTGGTCGCCCCTTGGGCCACTCAGCACAGGAGTGCCCAAATCATAGGTTGGGAGGTAGAGGAAAATGGCACTGAAGGGGAGAGTTCACGACCCTGAAGAACCCCTCATCCCTTGGTGGGCGGCTGGTGCGGTTATCGGATTGCTGCTGACCTTAGCCGTCGCTATCGCCGCTCCTATCGGCATGTCCAGAGAATTCGCCTACACGGGTGGACGGCTCCTCAGCCTGTTCGTCCCACAAGTGGCGAACAATCCTTACTGGCAAGGCAAGTTGGGGATCGGTTGGGAGACGATGCTAGTGCTCGGCGCCTTCCTCGGCGGGGCGTTGGCGGCGTGGCTCACCCGCAAACCCTCTCTGGAAGTCCCCAGCCTTTGGGTGCAGCGGTTTGGTGCTGACCGGCGCAAGCGCTACCTCGTCGCTTTTGTCGGCGGGTTCATTATGCTGTTCGGTGCTCGTTTGGCGGGCGGTTGCACCAGCGGTCACATGATTTCGGGCGTCAGCCAATTAGCCCTCAGTTCCTTCGTCTTTGCCGTCACGATTTTCCTCACGGGTGTTCTGACAGCCAAAGCGCTTTACGATTGGCGACGGGCGTAAAAATGGCGAAACAACGGAGGTGAACAGCGATGGACATCAAGACGCTCCTTTGGGGATTGCTCATCGGCATGGCGTTCGGGGCAACCTTGAGCCTGTCAGGCGCTGCCAGCTATCGGATGATTGTGAACGCTTTGCGACTGAAAGATTTGCGGTTGCTGAAAATCATCATGACTGCCCTCGCTGTCGGGACTCTGGGCGTTACCTTGCTGGACGCAGCAGGCATGGCACATCTGCAGATCAAGCCCGCTTATTTGCTTGGCGTGGCGTTAGGTGGAATTTTGTTTGGCATCGGCTTCGCTGTGGCAGGATATTGCCCTGGTACGTGCGTTGTCGCGGCGGCGGAACGCAAAAAGGATGCCTTCTTCGTCCTGCTGGGCGGGTTGCTGGGGGCGATGACTTTCGGCTTACTCTATCCCAGCGTGAAGCCCGTGCTCATTGACCCGCTGAGCTTCGGCGAGGTGAGGGTATCCGACCTGTTGGGGATTTCACCTGTGTGGATGGCTATCGCGTTTTCGGTTTTGCTTCTTGTTGTGGTACGATTTCTTCCTGATCGCATTGGTGAGCGAGCATCGGCAGTCTCATCTTCCGGCGGAAAGAAGCAGCGTGAGCACCGATGGGAAGGCGTGAGTGATGGGGGAGTTGGTGGTCTCCGACGGCGAGCTGGTACGCCGGGCGCAGGCGGGAGATTTGTCTGCCTTTGAGAGGCTCGTCGTCCGTTACGAGCGGCATATTTGGACGCTGGCGAAACGCCTCGTTCACCATGACCAGGACGCCGAAGATGTCACACAGAACAGTTTCCTGACTGCGCTGGAACACCTGGGAGAACTGCGGGATGGGGATCGCTTCAAAGCGTGGTTGGTGCAGATTGCGACTCGCCATGCCCTTCGGGTTTTGGAACGGCGCAAGCGCGTGCCGACGGAATCGTTGGACGAGTTGATTCAAGAAGCTCCTGACGAGGGTGGGGAAGCTATCCCGCATCCCGAGGTTATCGCCGATTGGCGTGACGATCCGGAGACATTGCTTTTGCGCACTGAGACGCGTCAGTTGCTCGATCACGCCTTGAGCGAGTTGCCGGAAAGGTACCGGATCGTCTTCGTGTTGCGGGACGTAGAAGGGTTGTCGGTGAGAGAGACAGCGGAGTTATTGGGCATCAGCGAAGCCAATGTCAAGGTGCGCCTTCTGAGGGCGCGGTTGCAATTGCGGGAGAAACTGACGCGCTATTTCGGCGATGAGACAAAGCGCGTGATGCCTCATCGCGACGAGGAACCGATAGAGTGGATGGGTGGGAGCTATGAAATGCGAGGAACTGCTCAAGATCTTGAACGACTACATTGACGGCGACCTTGACCCCCGCTTCTGCGAGGGCTTTGAACGGCATTTGGCTGCCTGCAATCCCTGCCACGTCGTCGTGGACACCATTCGCAAAACCATCACCCTGTATCGCAACGGCGAACCCTTTGAACTGCCGTTGGAGTTTCGGGAGCGGTTGCACCGCGTGTTGCGGGAACGGTGGAAGGAGACATACGGCGCTGATCCAGCGTGACGCCCTGTAACCTGAATGCCCTCGCGACGCTCATAAGCAAGCGGAGGTGGTGAACAATGGCGATGACGGAAGCACGCCCTATGATGCCGCACGAGAGCATCGTGGTGGAACGACTGAACGCATTGGAAGAACGCCTTTCGCGGCTGGAGGCGCAATGGCAGCACGTGCAGGAGGAATTGCCCGAGAACCGCGCCAGCATCATCGTCTTCAGCGGCGACTTGGACAAAGTGCTGCCTGCCTTCATCATTGCGACGGGGGCGGCAGCGATGGGCATGCACGTTAGCCTCTTTTTCACCTTCTGGGGCTTAAACGCCCTCAAAAAGCGGCGCGACCTTTCGGGCAAGGGCTTTCTGGAAAAACTCTTCGCCCTGATGACGCCCGTTGGGACAGAGGGCTTGGGCGTCAGCAAGATGAACTTCTTCGGCATCGGGGCGAAACTGCTGCGGACGCTGATGAAGCGCAAGCAGGTGGCGTCGCTGGAGGAGTTGGCGCAAATGGCGCAAGAGATGGGCGTTAAAATCATCGCCTGCCAGATGAGCATGGATGTGCTGGGCCTCACCAAAGATGAGTTGTGGGACGGCATAGAAGTCGGGGGCGTCGCCACCTTCCTCGCCGACGCGACGAAGAGCCGAGTGACTCTGTTCATCTGATTGGTCCTCACCGCTGCTGCTCCTCTGCGGAAACCCTGCCCATGGTGCTTGGAGTGCGCACGGGCACCAGGAGGCCCCATGGAGCATGGGAGGTCGTGGGGCGACTGCGGGATGTGGACGCCGCCATCGCAGTAAAAGCGTATGCACGAGGCGCCATCGCTGAGCACTGCTCCGAAGTGGAAGAGCTCTCTCAGGGATTCCGGCTGTTTGTAGAAGCGAGGGGCCGATCCTCGTGAGAGCGCGCCGCCCGGCCGTGGGAGGACATGGGGAGTGGGATCCTCTGTTCTCGGCGGCGAAAGCTTTGGGTATAATGTCTCGGGGCGTGAACATGGTGATTGATGGTATCCTTTTGGCGGCGGGGCTCTCGCGGCGATTCGGACGTCCGAAGCAAGTGGTGGAGTGGCGGGGGAAGCCTCTCGTCGTGCATGTGGCGGAGACGGCCTTGGCCTCGCAGTTGCGGGAGGTTGTCGTCGTTCTCGGCTATGCAGCCTCCGAGGTTCGCCGGGCACTGGCGCCGCTGGCGCAGCAGGAGCGGTTCCGCATCGTCTTCAACGCCGAATATGAGGAAGGGCAGGCCAGCTCCATTCGTCGCGGGTTGCGCGCTCTGGATCCCAGCGCCGACGCGGCGATGTTCCTGACCTGCGACCAGCCGCTGCTTACTCCTGCGGTGCTGGATGCTCTCATCGAGGCTTTCGTTCGATATCGCCCGCTGATCTGTTACCCGGTGTACGAAGGGGGGCGGGGAAGCCCGGTCATTTTCGCCGCCGAGTTATTTCCGGAATTGATGAAGCTCACGGGCGATGTCGGAGGGCGCGTCCTGATCGAGAGATATCGCGCCCGCGTGCATGAGCAGAGGATTCCTTCGGCCCAGCCGCTGAGGGACGTGGACACGCCTGAGGATCTTCGGGCACTGGAGGACGAGGGAGAGCGCTCCCCAGATCCTCGCGAGGCATCTTCCCGAACGTCCCGCGCCATGTACGGGGAACCCCACGTCTGCGAGTTCCCGCGATGATGACGGATGAAGAGGTCCTCATCGTGTGCGATGGAAGCAGTCGGCGATATGCTTCCGGGGAGCGTCGTGCGGCGGCTGTCGCCGTGGTGAAGCGCGGCTCCGAGGTGGCGATCTTCGGCGAGTATCTCGGCCCTGCCACGAATCAGCAGGCGGAGATCGTGGCGGCGTGCGTGGGACTGGAAGCGCTGGCATCCCCTTCTTCCGTTCGCGTGCTCACAGATTCCGAGTACGTGGTTCGCACGATGCAGGGGCTCTATCAGCGGAGGGCTAATCACGCCTTCTGGGATCGTTTGGATCGCGCCGCTCGGCCTCACGTGATCACCTGGGTGTGGATACCGAAGCGCGCGGGGCACCCGCTGCAGGAGATGTGCGATCGTGCCGCGCGGCTCATCTCGAAGGAAGGGCGCGTGGATCCGGAGCGCTTACGCGCGCTTGTGGAACGCGCGTCCTGCCCAATCGAAGGGATAGACCAATAAGTGCGGTGGGGATCGCTCGCTTCAAAGAGGATTGCGACACATCAGGCGCCGCGCTGAGAGCGCCGGTTGGCGATCTCCCGGCGGAGTGCATCCAGCACATGAGCGCCTGGAGCGACTTCTTCCAACTGCTTGAGCGTGGCTTCGGCTTCTTCCAGCTCCCCTTTCTCCGTCAGCGCGACGACGAGATTATGCAGAGCTTGCGGGTGTCGAGGATCTATGGCCAGTGCCCTCCGATATTCGGCGATGGCGCGATCCAGGTCCCGCGGGTGCCGCTTGTAGAACGTGAGGCCGTAGTCCGTGCGCACGTTCGCGTCGTTGGGATTCCGGGCGAGAGCGCGCTCGTACCATCGTTCCGCCTCACGAAAATGCGTGTTGGACTGAGCGGCATCCTGGTGCTGCAGATAGTGTTCCCCGAGGTCGAAATGGACGTTCCCGAGTTGCACGAGCGTGTTGTAGTCATCCGGCCGCAGTGCGTTCGCCCGCTGGAAATACGTCGCGGCCTGTTCCAATCGCCCCGCGCGATAGAGCACCGTCGCGGCCGTGATCTGGGCGTCAAAATCTTGCGGATGCGCATCGGCTCGTTCCACCGACTGCGCGATCTCGCTCTCGCTCGCGCCGATCGGAGGATGACCGGGCGGCAATTGTCCCGTCAGTGACGGAGACCCGGAAGGTGTGCCCGCTCGATTATAGTGGTTCGCGTAGAAGAAACCGGCGATGAAACCGACCAAGAGTCCGATGATGCCGAAGTACAGTCCCTGCCATCGCATCTTCGATCCCTCCCCGGTTGGCAATTATACGGCGTGCGCGGGGGCCTGCGCTACCACGGCTCCTTCCTGCAAGCACTCCGCGCGGGATCTCCGCCGATGGCGACAGGGTTCGCTCCTTCAGAAGAGCGGTGTACAATTTACCGTCGCTATCGCGACGGGGGCAAACGACCGCGAAAGGAGCGGCCTATGATCGAGGGCGTCAGAGTGAAACCGTTGCGCATGATCCCCGATGAGCGAGGGCGTTTGATGGAGTTGCTGCGTTCGGATGATGAGATCTTCATCAAATTCGGCCAGGTCTACATGACGACCGTCTATCCCGGCGTGGTGAAGGCCTGGCACTATCACAAGAAGCAGTACGACAATTTCGTGGCCATTCGCGGGATGATCAAGCTCGTGCTGTATGACGCGCGCGAGGATTCGCCGACGCGGGGAGAGATCAACGAATTCTTCATCGGGGAGTGGAACCCGCAGCTTGTACAGATCCCTCCGGGTGTCTATCACGGCTTCAAAGGCATTAGCGAGACGGAGGCGATTGTCATCAACATCCCGACGGAAGTCTACAATTACGCCCAGCCGGATGAGTATCGGCTCGATCCGCATACGGGAGGAATTCCCTATGACTGGGCGAGGAAGGATGGGTGACGCACAAAGGGCGTGGACTCTCGGAGCTCGCTTCCTCGGAGTGTTCGGGATCGTCGGGGCGCTTCTTGTCAGCCTTTCGAGCGACGTCGTGGCGCAAGCCGGACGGCGGCGTCAGCCCCCCCCTCCGCCTCGGGGTGAGGAGAGGCGGACGCTGCCGACAGAGGAGACGTCGGTCGTGGCTCCGGCGGTGAAAAAAGGTGCGGAGATCGTCGAGCACGTGAGCGTGCCGGAGCAGGCGACAACGCGCGTGCGGTTGCGAAACGGGTTAACGCTTATTGTGCGCGAGCGCTATCGGTCGCCGCTTGTCAGTCTTGTCGTCGTGGTGAAGGGGGGGCGCATGACGGAGCCTGCGGGTATCGCTCGGCTCGTCGCGCGGTTGCTCTTTCGGGGGACATCGTCGCGCCCTGGCTTTCAGCTTCTCGACGCGTGGCGCGCCCTCGGCGGTGAGCCGGTCGTGGAGGAGCATGTGGACCGAATGATTTTTCGAGTGACCGTTCCGGCCGAGCATGCGCTTCCCGCGCTTGATCTTTTGGCCGATGGGCTTCAGCATCCCGCGTTCGACGAAGCCGCTCTGCGAGAGGAGATCGAGCACCTCCTTCAGGAAGAGCGGTTGCGAAACGATCGGCCCGAGGAGTTCGCTCGCGCTCGGGCTATGGCGCTCGCCTTGGGAGGACGCTCCCGGGGATTTCTCCTCCTCCTCGAGCAGGAGGGGGCGCTTCGTGCGCTCACGCGTGACGTCCTCGTTGCTGTCCACCGGCAGCAGTATCGGGGGGAGCGAATGGTGATCGCGGTGGTCGGCGCTGTCAACACGCCGGAGGTCGTGGAGCGCGTGCAGCGCCTCTTCGGCGATCTCCCCGACGTCGAGAAAGAGGCGACGCCTTCGGACCAAGTGACCCGCGCGCCTTCGCCCGAGTCGGTATCTTCCGTCGCCGTTGGGACGAACGCGCCGCAGCTCGAATCCTCACCGATCTCGCAGGGGCGTGTGCGATACGGCGCTGATCAGGGCGATCTTTCGGTCGCGCTTGTGACCGCCCTTCACGAGGTCCCGGAGGTTGTGTGGACTCGCGATCGGAGGGAAGAGGGGATACTTTTGCTGCATCTGTTGGCGGCGACGTTGGCCGAGGGGCGGGCTTCGCGAAGCGCGCTCCGCGTGCGCTTTGAGGAAGGGATCGCGGCCGAGGTGAGAGCTGAACCTCTGGATTGGGAAGGTGGGGGGATCCTTCTCGTTCAGTGGCGGATGGATTCGGCGGATCGGGAGCGTGTCCTGCGCGCCTATGTGGAGGAAGCGGAGAAGCTGCGACGCTGGCGACTGTCGTCGGGGGAATTGCAGCGCGCGCGAGCGCTCCTGGAGCGGCAGTGGCTCCAGCGCACGATGACGTATGCCGGCGAAGCGGAGCACTTGGCTCTGGCCGAGGCGATATGGGGCTCATGGCGCTTCGCCGATCAGTGGCTCGTTCGTTTGAACGCGATCACGGCGGAGCAGGTGCGTGCTTTCGCCGAGCGCTGTCTCTACATTGGGCAGATGACGCTTCACGAATATCTGCCGCGCGGAGTCGCTCCATCGCCGAGTGCGGCGGAAGTCGTGGCTCACATGGCTCGGCAGATTCCCGGTCTCATGGAGCGAGAGATCTCGGCGGATCGCATCGGCTCGTTTCCTGAGACCCCGGTTCAGCCGGAAGGTGTGCGCCGCGCGCATGAGGGCGAGGGGGAGGCCGTTGTCTTCTCCCTGCAACCAGAGCCTCTGCGCGACTTCTCCGTGTTCGAAGGGCCGCGCGCCTTTGTGCGGGAGGATCGGTCGCGTCCGATCTTGAGCATTGGCGTCTTCTTCCAAGGGGGGCGACTTGCCGAGACCTCGGCGACAGCCGGCGTGACCGAGCTGATGGTGCGTTCGATCCTTCGCGGCGGGACGGCGTGGCCGTTCTCCGAGCGTTCGGGGATCGCAGAGGGTGCCCGTGGGGAGGTCTCGCGCGGTCGCACGCTGCTGTCGGCGGCGGAGGTCGCCCTGCGCATGGAGCAATGGGGTGCGGACGTGGCGTTTGTCACCGCGCCCGACTTCTTCGGGTACGTGCTCACTGTTCCCTCGCGGAATCAGGATCATGCGCTTCGGGGGCTACTCAGCCTCATAGAACGGCCCGCTCTGTCCGATGAGGAGATCCGGCGGGAGCAGGCGCAATTGCTGCTGGAGATTCGGGCGCGGCGCGCGGATCCTTGGGAGCGATCTCGCGCCCTGGCGGCGCGTGCGCTCTATGGAGATACGCCCTACGGGAGGGCGCCCGAAGGCGATGAAGAGACGGTTCGCGCGCTCACGCCCGATCAGGTGCGTGCGTGGTATGCCAACACGATCGCGCGACAGTTCCCCCTCATTGTGATCGTCGGAGACACCGATGGATCGGCGCTGATTTCGAATATCGTCGCTCGAGAGATCCGCCGTCAGGATGTCGCGCGCATATTCTATGCGGCTTTGCCGAAGCCTCCGGGTGAGGCGCCGTCGCGCGCTGAAGAGGCACCGACGCGCAGTGTGGTTCACACCTTCGCATGGCTTGGTCCTTCGAGCCCGAGCGAGGACGAGCCGGCGTTGTACGTGTGGCGTGCGCACCTGGCCGGATGGGGGAGTGAGGTGTGGCGGGAGCTTCGGACCGTCGCAGCTTCTGCGCTCGAGATCCGCGTGGAGCCGCGTCGGCTTGGCGGGATGATCACCCTCACGGTGGCTGCGGCACCGGAGCACGCCGCGCGCGTCCGTCAGATCATCGAGCAGCACGTGACGCGCTTGTCCAAAGAACCGCTCGGTGAAGAGGCGCAGCGTCGCGCGATCCACCGCGCTGTGACCGAGTGCGCCGAGCTCTTCGATGATCATGCGGCGCTTGTGCGCGCCTATGCGAGCGCATTCTTCGCGGCGGCGCATCCTCAGCAGGTGGAGCAGTGCGCACCGAAGCGTCGCGCTGTGACTCCTGCTGACCTTCAGCGCGTGGCGGCGACCTACGTCCCGTTTGCCCGCGCCGTCGTCGGCGTCGTCCGGCCTCGATCCGAACCTTCTTCGCGCCCCGAAGATCGCGCGCGGACTCCATAGCCGAGGAGGTGGCCCGACGGCGCTCGGCCGGAATGGGAGACCTCGCTCAAGCGCTCGCCGGAGGCTCGGGTCGGACCGATTGGAGGCATAAGAAGGAGGCTCGCGTATGGCAGAAGGGATGGGGATGATGCCGTTCATCCTCGTGCTCGTTCTCGGATTCGTCTCCGGGATGCGACACGCGTTGGATCCCGATCACATTGCAGCCGTCTCGACGATCGTCGCCGAGCATCGGAACATCCGGCGTTCTGTGCGCATTGGGGCTTTCTGGGGCGTGGGGCATGCAGGGATGCTCGCGGCGGCCGGAATCGGCGTCCTGGTCTTCAAGATCGCGATCCCCGAAGGGCTCGCCACCGCGCTGGAGTTGGCCGTCGGAGCGATGCTTGTGATCCTTGGCGGGCACGTCCTCTGGCGCATCGTGCGCGATCGCTTTCACCTTCATGTCCACGAGCATGAGGGCGAGCGGCATCTCCATTGGCATTCGCATCGGCATGGTCCCGATCATCGCCACGAGCACAGGGGGCATCCCGAGTATCGTTCGCTCCTTGTCGGGATGGTCCACGGTCTGGCGGGCAGTGCCCCCCTCACCGTTCTGGTTCTCTCCTCCATGCGGTCGCTCGGGGATGGGCTCTTCTATCTCGCGATGTTCGGGATTGGTTCGATCGTCGGCATGGTGATCGTCAGCACGCTCATCGGTTCGTCCTTCGCCTATACGGGCCGGCGATTCGCGCGCGCGAACCTCGCGCTGCGTCTCCTGGCCGGATTGGCGAGCCTCGGAATTGGCGGTGCGATCCTCTATGAGATGGGATTTCGCTCGGGGCCTGTGATGTGAGCAGAAGGTGTTGGGTTTTCGGAGAGGTGGACTCCCTCCGGCATCCTCTCGCGGTGGAGGAGGTGGGATCATGAGTGCCGATCGGCGTCGTGCGAACGGGTGGGGAAAGAGATGGGCCGTCCTCGTCCTTCTCCTTCAGACCGGGGTCCCCGCACGATCTTTAGAGCGTGTGGGGCATCTGGAGGGGGCGTGGCCGGGGATTTCCATCTCGCCGGTTGGTGAAGAGGCTGTGCCTGTCTACGGATATGAGGTCGTTCGAGTCTACCCCCATGATCCGGAAGCGTTCACGCAAGGTCTCGTCTACGAGGGGGGATTCCTGTACGAGAGCACGGGGCTTTACGGGCGTTCCTCGCTCCGAAAGGTGGAGCTGGAGACGGGACGCGTCGTGAAGATCCATCACCTCCCGCCGGAATTTTTCGGCGAAGGGTTGACGATCTGGCGGGATCGGCTCATTCAGCTCACCTGGCAGGAACGGACGGGATTCGTGTACGAGAAGGAAACGTTCCGGCTGCTGCGAACCTTCACCTATGCGACCGAAGGTTGGGGGCTCACGCACGATGGGCGACATCTTATTCGAAGCGATGGGACGGCTGTTCTTTCTTTTCTCGATCCGGAGACGTTTCGCGAGGTGCGGCGCTTGGAAGTGCGCGACCGGGGCCGACCCGTGAGCTTCCTGAATGAGTTGGAGTATGTGCGAGGGGAGATCTATGCGAACGTGTGGCAGACGGACTGTCTGGTGCGCATCTCGCCCCGGACAGGACGGGTTCTCGGCTGGGTGGATCTCACGGGCGTGCTGGGTCCGGAAGATCATGTGCGCCCTGTGGATGTGCTCAACGGCATTGCGTATGATGCCGAGCGCGATCGGCTCTTTGTGACGGGCAAGTTGTGGCCGAAGCTCTTCGAGATTCGGTTGAGAAAGAAGACCGTTCCCCCAGGTCGCGCGGGAGAAATATGCGCGCCTCCGCATCCGGACGCTCGCGCCGTCCTCGAGATGGCGGAGACGCGTCCGTCGGTGGGAAAGAGTGCAGAGGAGGAACGATCATGCCGCGAATTGTCTCGTTGATCGCCAGTGCGACGGAGATCATCTGCGCGCTCGGTTTTGAGGAGCATCTCGTGGGACGATCGCACGAGTGCGATTATCCGGAATCCGTTCGGCGGTTGCCCGCGTGCACGGAGCCGAAGTTTCCGGTCGAGGGGTGGAGCTATGAGATTGACGAGCGGGTGAAGGCGATTGTGCAGGAGGGACTTTCGGTCTATCGCGTGCACGGGGAGCGCTTGCGCGCGTTGCGTCCCGACGTGATCGTGACGCAGTCCCACTGCGCCGTGTGCGCCGTCAGTATCCGCGATGTGGAAGAGGCGGTGAGCGCATGGCTCGATCGCTCGGTGCGTATTGTCTCGCTGGAGCCGAACGCGTTGGCCGATGTCTGGGAGGACATTCGACGCGTCGCGCGAGCCCTCGAGGTCCCTGAGCGGGGCGATGCTCTCATCACTCGCTTACAGCATCGCATGGAGGCGATCGCGGAGCGAGCGCGTGCGCTCTCTCCACAGCCCACGGTGGCTTTTATCGAATGGATCGAGCCGCTCATGGCCGGAGGGAATTGGATGCCGGAGCTCATCGAGAGGGCGGGAGGAGTTAACCTCTTCGGCGATGCCGGTCAGCGTTCGCCCGTCATCCGATGGGAGGACATAGTAGCGGCAGATCCGGATGTTCTTGTCGTCGCACCATGCGGATTTGATCTAGTGCGGACGCGCCGGGAGATGCGACTGCTTGTCCGCCGCTCGGAATGGCCGGCGTTGAAAGCCGTTCGCACGGGACGGGTCATTCTGGCCGATGGGAATCAGTTCTTCAATCGGCCGGGGCCGCGCTTGGTCGAATCCTTGGAGATCTTGGCCGAGGTCTTGCATCCGACGGTCTTCCATTTCGGGCATGCAGGGCGAGGATGGGAGCTGTGGACGATGGAGGAGACGCCGTCGCATCGGGGCGTGTGAGTGGGTGGACGGAGCTCGATCCGCCTCTCCCTCGAAATCACTGACGCGCCTTCTCGGGGGTGTACTCACGCGCATCGCGCCCTTGAATCCGTGCAGCAGGTGCGCCTCCCTCTGCGGGACTATTGACAGGTGGCGAGAGAGCAGATATACACTTGGTCCCCAACCGGGGGCAATGACGAAGGAACTGCTACGGAGGATGATATGTTCCACCACCGCTTGTTCCGCCATTGCTTTTTAGGGGTAAGTCTTCTGGCGCTGCTCGCGCTCGGGATTCCGACATGGGCTCGGGATCAGGAGGATCGGCTCACGCCGATGGATCTCTTCGAGCTGGAGTATGCCGCTGATCCTCAGATCTCTCCCGACGGACAGACGATCGTCTACGTTCGGCGATGGAGCGACGTCACGTCCGATCGGCGATACGCGAATCTCTGGAGCATTCGCTTCGATGGGACGGAGCATCGCCCGCTGACAACGGGGCCGGCTCAGGACACATCGCCCCGCTGGTCTCCCGATGGCACGCGCGTGGCTTACATCTCGGATCGAGAGGGGTCGCCACAGATTTACGTGCGATGGATGGACACGGGGCAGACGGCGCGGATCACCAACGTTCCGTTTCCGCCGGAGGGGATCGCTTGGTCCCCCGATGGACGATATATTTCCTTTGCGATGTTCGTGCCGGAGCCGCCTCGGCAGATTGGGAGCTTTCCCTCTCCCCCTCAAGGCGCAAAGTGGGCCGATCCTGCTGTGGTCATTGATCGGCTCGTCTATCGGTTCAATGGTGCGGGCTATCTGAAGCCCGGTTACACACATCTTTTCATCGTCCCGGCTGAGGGGGGGACGCCCCGGCAGATCACAAGCGGACGGTTCCATTACGGAGGTGTGGGATTTCGGGCGAGCGAAGCCGTGTGGACGCCGGATGGGAAATCGCTACTGATTTCGGCCAATCGCCGCCCTGATTTTGAGAAGGAGCCGTTGGACACGGAGATCTACGAGGTCTCTCTTGCCGACGGATCCGTGCGGGCTTTGACCGATCGTCGAGGCCCGGACAATGCTCCGGCCATCTCGCCCGATGGGCGATACATCGCCTACGTCGGATTCGACGACGCCTATCAGGGCTATCAGGTGACGCGCCTGTCGGTCATGAACCGCGATGGGAGCGGAACGCGCGTGCTGTCGGCGGCACTGGATCGAGACGTGATGCGACCGCAGTGGACGCCGGACGGGCGCGGCATTCTCTTCCTCTACGATGACCACGGGAACACGAAGCTCGGTCTCTACCTTTTGGACGGAACGTTCCGGCAGCTCGCGGCCAATATCGGAAGCGGTGGCACCGCCTACAGCTCCGGAGGAGCTTTCAGCGTCGCCCGCAACGGTGCGTTCGCCGTGACCTATACCCGCCCGGACGTGCCCGGCGACATCGCCGTGGGAACGCTCTCCAACCCACAGCTTCGAGTGATCACCGCGTTGAATGCGGATCTCTTTGCGCGAAAGCGTCTCGGTCAGGTCGAGGAGATCTGGTACACGTCTTCGCTGGATGGGCGAAAGATCCAGGGATGGATCATTAAGCCGCCGGATTTCGATCCCTCGAAGAAGTACCCCCTCATTCTGGAAATCCATGGTGGACCGTTTGCCAACTACGGCGATCGGTTCGACGTGGAGAAGCAGATGTGGGCAGCGCGCGGATATGTCGTCCTCTATACGAATCCGCGCGGGAGCACGAGCTACGGACAGGAGTTCGGTAACCTGATCCATCATGCCTATCCTGGGGATGATTTCTACGACCTCATGTCCGGGGTGGATGCCGTCCTCGCGCGCGGGTACGTGGATCCGGAGAATCTCTTTGTCACGGGGGGTAGCGGTGGCGGTGTCCTGACCTGCTGGGTGATCGGGCGGACGAACCGGTTTCGCGCGGCAGCGGCCGCCTATCCGGTGATTAACTGGTACAGCTTCGTCCTGACGGCGGACATCTCGGCTTTCGTCATCAAGTACTGGTTCCCCGGTTATCCTTGGGATCACGTTGAGCACTACGAGAAGCGATCGCTTCTGTCGGTGGTCAAGAACGTGCGCACGCCGACGCTCATCATCACCGGTGAGGAGGACTATCGCACGCCCATGTCCGAGTCCGAGCAATATTTCACGGCGCTGAAGCTGTTGGGGGTCGAGACCGTGCTCGTCCGCGTGCCCGGGGAGCCGCATGGCATCACCCGGCGACCGAGTCATCATATGGCCAAAATCCTCTACATTGTGAACTGGTTCGATGAGCATCGGAAGAAGTGATCACCGATCTCTCGGCGTCTGCGGAGCTCCCCGGAAGCGCCCGGTTCCGCCACGCGAGTCCTTGGGGCGAACGTGCGGGAGGGGGCGGAGTATCTCTCGAGAACCAGATTTCCATCATGGAGGAGCGATATGGTGAACCGCGCGAGGATCCTTCTTCTCGTCGGGATTCTTACCAGTGTGCTCGCTGTTGTTCCGGCGCAGCCCCGCCTCGCTCAAGAGGCGCGTCTGGAAGGTCTGGACGATTATATCGTTCAGGCTATGCGGGCATGGGAGGTCCCCGGACTGGCCCTTGCTCTGGTCACGCGCGAGCGCGTGCTGCTCGCCAAGGGGTATGGCGTGAAGCGGCTCGGCGATCCGGCGCCGGTGACCGAGCACACGCTCTTCGCCATCGGATCTGCCTCGAAGGCCTTCACAGCCGCTGCGCTGGCGATGCTCGTGGACGAGGGGAAAGTGCACTGGGACGATCCGGTCCTGAAGTACCTGCCGGAATTCCAGCTCTGGGATCCGTATGTGACTCGCGAGCTCACGATCCGTGATCTGCTCGCCCACCGGAGCGGCTTAGATCGCGCGGACTTGGTGTGGTACGGGGCGACCCTCGAGCGCGCCGAGATTCTGCGCCGAATGCGCTCTCTTCCCCCACGCTGGAGTTTTCGCAGTCGCTTCGGATACCAGAACATCATGTACGTAGCCGCGGGCGAGGTCGTGCGGGCCGTCACAGGAAAATCCTGGGAGGAATTCGTGCGCGAGCGCATCTTTCAGCCGCTGGGGATGTCTTCGACGACGACCAGCGTCAAGGCCTTGAGCGCCGCATCGGATGTGGCGACGCCCCACGCCCGAATTGAGGGGGTCGTTCGCCCTATCCCGTGGCGTGAGATTGATGCGATGGCTCCCGCTGGGTCCATCAACTCGAGCGTATGGGAGATGGCGCGATGGATCCAGCTCCAGTTGGGAGAGGGGGAGTATCAGGGACGGCGCTTGTGGAGCGTCGAAGTAGCGCGCGAGATGCATGCTCCGCAGACGATCCTTCGTCGCGAGCCCCCCTTCGCCGACATCTTTCCCGAGGCTCACTTTCTGACCTATGGCCTCGGCTGGTTCCTTCATGACTACCGAGGACGAAAGATCGTCGAGCATGGGGGGAACATTGACGGGATGACCGCACTTGTGGTCCTCGTGCCGGAGGAACACTTCGGGTTCGTCATCCTCACGAATATGAACCAAACGTTGCTCACTCACGCGCTGAAATACCGGATCCTGGACGCCTACTTCACCGCTCCTCCGCGAGATTGGAGCGCGGAGTTCTTGAAGACGGCTCAAAGGCTTCAAGAGCAGCAACAAGCGCTTTGGAAGAAGATTGAGGAAGCGCGCGTGAAGGGAACGGCTCCCTCTGTGCCCCAAGCGCAGTATGCGGGCATCTATGAGAACGAGGTTTATGGAACGATCCAGGTCGCGGAAGAGGGGGGACGTCTCGTTCTCCGCTGGGGATCGGCGCGCGTAGGCGACCTCGAGCACTGGCACTATGACACGTTTCGGGTCCGGTGGCGCGATCCCATGCTGCCGCAAGCGCTTGTGACCTTCTCCCTCAATGCCGAGGGCGACGTCGAAAGAGTGAGCGCGCGCTTTCTCGGATTCCCCGAACCGATCTCTTTCGCGCGCCGGCCGCGCGCAACCGGAAGGTAGTCGTGCACGTCGGCATGCGCACCGATCTGATCGCAGGGGGATATTGCGAAATTTCGTGGGAAGTTTTAAAATCTCGCCGCGACTAAAACCTGGCCAGGGAGGGACGACGATGAGGATTTTAAGGCTCAGTCTTGTGGTATGTTTGGGGCTTGGCCTGTGGGTTCTCCCCGTTTGGGGACAGACGGCGGCGACGGCGGCCGTGCAGGGGACGGTTGTTGACCAGCAGGGGGCTGTCGTCTCCGGAGCGGAGGTCACCCTTGTGGATCTTGCGACGTCGGTAGCCCGCACGGTGAAGACGAACGAGAATGGGCAGTACATCTTCACGAGCGTGACTCCTGGCGTATACAAGATCACGGCTTCGGCACCGGGATTTCGGCAAGCCGTTGTGCCCGCCGTGAAGGTGGATGTCGCCAAGAGCTATACGGTCAACTTCACGCTCGAGGTGGGCGAGATCGCCGAGACGGTCGAGGTGACGGCGGGAGCTGGGGTCGAGCTGCAGACTTTGGATGCGACCGTAGGGAATGTCATCAAGGGAGAGACGCTGCTGCGTCTGCCGAATCTGACGCGGAGTGCCGTCACGTTCTTCACCCTGCAGCCGCTGACAATGCCCTATCGCGGCGTTGGTGTCAATGATAACGTCGGCGGTCAGGTGGCCGGTGCGCGCAGCGATCAATCCACGTTCAATCTCGACGGAGTGGACATCACCGACAATACCGTGGGAACGCATCCGGTGAAGCCCTCGGGCATAGGTGTCGAACCGATCATCCCGGTTCCGGCTGAGAGCATCGAGGAGTTCCGCGTCGGGACGACGAATCCGAACGCCACGTTCGGGCGCTCCTCGGGAGGACAGATCACCTTTGTGACCAAGCGGGGGACGAATGAGTTTCATGGGTCGGCCTACTGGTACCACCAGAACGACAACCTCAATGCGAACACCTGGACGCGGAATCGCACGGGTCAGAAAGATCCGGAATTGAAGGACAACCGTTTCGGCTTCTCCGCCGGAGGACCGATTGTTCGAAATCGCACGTTCATCTTCGGGCACTATGAGGGGCGGCGTTTTCCGCGTTCTGAGGACATCTCTCGAATCGTCCCAACAGAGACCTTGCGCGCAGGAATTCTGCGCTTCCGTGATGCCAGCGGGAATATCGTGAGCTACGATCTGCGAACGTCGCGGCTGTGTGGGCCGGCGAATTCGGATCCGTGCGACCCGCGGGGTCTTGGTCTGAATCCGGTCGTGAAAGCGCTGTGGGATCGTCTCCCTCGCGGGAACGATCCGTCGTTGGGGGACGGGTTGAACACGATCGGCTTTCGTTCCACAGCGGACGCCTCCATCACGAGCGATTTTGCCGTCGTTCGCTTGGACCACCATTTCACGGACAATTGGCGCTTTGACGGGAGCTTCCGTTACAGCCGCCAGACGTCGAACTCGACGACGCAGTTGGATATTGGAGGCTTGCTCAAGGGGAACACCTTGGGCGTCCCGGCCTCGTTGGCCAAGGTCCCGGTACAACCGCGCTTTGTCGCGGCCGGCCTAACGGGGCAGATCACTCCGCGGGTGGTGAATGAGTTCCGGTTTTCCTGGCAGCGGAACTTCTGGTGGCTTCAGCGCGTTTCGCCGTTCCCGCAGGTGCCCGGGACCAATGTCGCCCTTCAGGTCGCCGGACATCCGGCGTTCGGCGGGTTGATCTCCGAGCCCATTGACGTGCACACGCAGGTGGCGCGCACGCAAGGCGTTAACGATCGCGTTCTGCAATTCGTGGATAACGCCACCTGGATCAAGGGTCGGCATACGTTCCAATTCGGCGGATCGTGGCGGCACCTGATGCTCTTCCACCTGCGCGATGATAAGGTCGTGGGGTCTTTGGCTTCGCTTGTCGCCGAGCTGGATGTCGCCGGAGCGGTGACGATTCCTCCCACCACTCGTCCACCGAGCTGTACGGAGACCATTCGGACGAATTGCTTGCTGGCCGGCGATGTGACGCGGTGGAATCGCCTCTACGCGGGCGCCTTGGGAATCGTGGATAACGTGGGTGTGATGATCGTGCGCGACGGGAATCTGAACCCACGCCCGATTGGGACGCCGCTTGAGGTGGATGCCACAATCAACGCCTACGAGTTCTACTTCAATGACGTGTGGCGGATTCGCCCGTCGCTCACGGTGACACTCGGAGCGAGCTATCAGTGGCAGACGCCTCCCGTAGAGAAGGATGGGCGGCAGACTTTCCTCATTGATCAGGCGACGGGACAGGTCCTGACGTCCAGCCAGTACTTTGAGGCGCGGCGGCGAGCGGCTCTTGCCGGAGAGATCTACAATCCCTCCATTGCCTTCCAGCCTATTCGTCAGTCCGCGCGCCGTCGCATCTTCGACGTGGACCGAACGAACTTCGGTCCTCGTTTGGCAGTGGCATGGAACCCCTCGTTCACCGGCGGAGCTGCCGGGCGCTTGTTCGGGGAGCGGAAGACGGTCATCCGAGGCGGATATGGGATTCTCTACGACCGATTGAACACGGTCCAAACGATCGTCATCCCGCTTCTGGGAGTGGGATTCGCGCAGACGATCAATTGCCGAGGACCTCGTATCGGCGGCGTGTGCGCCAGCACGAGTGATCCCTCCAACGCCTTCCGTATTGGGATAGACGGACCGGCGCCCATTCCCTCGATCCCTGCGGTGAAGCCGCCGGTCGTGCCGAGCATCCCCTTTGGGGAGATTCTCTCCTTCCAGGTCGATCCGGACATCAAAGTTGGGCGTTCGCACAGCTTCGACCTGACCATTCAACGAGAGCTCCCCGGCAACCTGCTTGTGGAGTTCGGTTATGCCGGTCGGCTCGGAAGGAATCTCAATCAGAATGTGCAACTGAGCGCCGTCCCGTATTTCATGCGGGATAAAGCGACGCTTCAGTCCTTCGCCCAGGCCTTCGATGCCGTAGCGGCTCAATTGCGTGCTGGGGTGGCGCCGGATCGGGTGACGCCGCAGCCGTGGTTCGAGAATGTGCTGGGGGCTGGGGGAACCGTCCGGGTGGCAACAGCTCGGACGGCAGCCTTCCGCGATGGGTTGTTGAACGACCTTTGGACGTTCATCCAAACGTCGCTGCTTGTGGCCGGACAGCCGACGATCACCAACATGCAGGTGCTCGATCTCTGGATGCGCACCGATGGAGGGCGTTCCAACTACCACTCGTTCTTCCTCACCGTGCGCAAGGCCTTCGCCCGCAATCTCACCTTCGATGTGAACTACACGCTCTCGAAGGCGCTCGATCAGGCGGGGCTCATTCAAAACTTCATCGGCACATTCTCCTCCTCCTATGATCCGGATATTGACTACGGTCCGGCCTTCTTCGATCGCCGTCACGTCCTGAATGCGATCGGCTTCTACGAGCTGCCTTTCGGACGGGGGCAGCGCTGGAGCACGGGTACGGCGTTCGACAAAGTCATCGGAGGATGGTACCTCTCGGGGATCTTCACCGCCAATAGCGGCCTTCCCCTCACGTTCGTGCAGAGCAATCAGGTCTGGGGTGGCGACCCGCTCAACTTCTCCGTGGGCGCCGGAGCGATTCCGTTGCGGAAGCCGAATTTCCCCAATCGGGTGCATCGGAACGTCGCGGGATCCGGAGGCATTGGCACGGCCGGTGATCCCAAGCGCGGTGGGACCGGATTGAACCTCTTCGACAATCCGGAGGCCGTGTTCAATAGCTTCCGCAAGATCCGCATCAGTGAAGATGGGCGTCAGGGACGTGGCGTCCTTCGGGGGCAGCCCCGCTGGAATCTCGACCTCTCGATCGGCAAGAAGACCGCCATCACTGAGAGCATGCGCGTCGTCTTCACCTTCGATCTCCTGAACGCCCTCAATCGCTTGGAGCTGGCCGATCCCACGCTCAGCATGCTCGATCCCTCGTCGTTCGGCGTCCTCACGACGCAGTTCAATACGCCTCGATTCATTCAGTTCGGCTTCCGCGTCGAGTGGTGAGTGGCCATCGGGAGGGGCGAAGGCTCTTTTCGGACCTTTCGCCCCTCGGGATCGAATGCTCTCCCTGAGACGACGTTTGTCGTATCAATCCCGCAGAAGCAGGGGGCCAAACGTCGCTTCGGAGGAGAGCTCCGTGTGCGTGAGCAGACGTTCGAGGAACGGCCGATACCGTCACAACTGCAGACGAGCCTGCGCACGTGAGCAACCCGAAATGAACCTCGGGTGAGTGCGAGCGAACCCTCTTGAGGTATCCTCCAACCGTGTGAATCCCGCGCACGCGGACGACCGAGTATACCGCTCGGGTGAGCGGAGCGAACCTTAGGACTCCTTGACAGAAGGCGCGGATGTTGGGAATACTTGGGCATGAGAAGAGCGGAGGCGGTGAGGTGCGTGAGCCTGGCTGAAACGGACGGTTTGCTAAACCGTTGTAGGGCGATAAGCTCTACCGTGGGTTCGAATCCCACCCTCACCGCCAGGCCTGTATGGGAGGCCCAAGCCGAGTCTCGGCGTCACATTCGACTTGGGAACCCCGGAGCGAGGCGATCCGCATGAGCCGTATTCGCGTTCGATTTGCGCCATCGCCAACAGGATATCTTCACGTCGGAGGGGCGCGCACGGCTTTATTCAACTGGCTCTTCGCCCGGAAGTATGGGGGCACGTTCATTCTGCGCATCGAGGACACGGACGTGGACCGCTCCTCGCCCGAGATGGTCGAAGGGATCATCGAGGGCCTCCGATGGCTGGGACTGGAGTGGGATGAAGGCCCCTATTTCCAATCCGAGCGTTTGGCTCTCTATCGCGCTCGCGCGGAAGAGTTGGTCGCCTCCGGATGGGCCTATTACTGCTTTTGCTCCCCGGAAGAGCTGGCGGCCAAACGCCAGCACGCGCTCGCGGAGAAGCGAACGTGGAAGTACGAGGGGACATGCCGTCGCCTCTCGGCAGCGGACGTGGCGCGACGGATCGCTGCCGGTCATCCGCGTGCGATTCGGTTCAAGGTTCCGGAAGAAGGGGTGACGCGATTCACGGATTGCGTGTACGGAGAGATCGAGGTTCGGAATGAAAGTCTCGAGGACTTCGTCCTCTTGCGTTCGGATGGCCATCCCACCTATCACCTCTCGGTCGTCGTGGACGATGCCGACATGCGCATCAGTCACGTCATTCGCGGGGCGGATCATCTCTCGAATACGCCCAAGCAGGTCTTGCTCTATCGCGCTTTCGGGTGGGAACTGCCTGTTTTCGCCCATGTGCCGCTCATTCTCGGACCGGACCGCTCGCGGCTCTCCAAGCGCCATGGGGCGATGAGCGTGACGGCCTATCGGGACATGGGCTTTCTGCCCGAAGCCATGCGAAACTTCTTGGCCCTCCTCGGATGGTCACCGGGAGATCCGAGCCGCGAGATCCTGCGAACGTCGGAGCTGCTGGAACTGTTTTCGCTGGAGGGGATCAGTCGGGCGAACGCGATCTTCAACTTCGAGAAGGCTCTGTGGATGAACGCCGAGCATCTGCGCGCGATGAGCGCCCTGGAACTCTTCCCCTTCGTTCGAGCTGAGCTGGAGAAAGAGGGGTTGTGGCGCGAAGAGTATGCGCAGGACCGCCGGGAATGGTTCCTCTGGGTCATTGACCTCCTGAAGGTTCGCGCGCGCACGCTTCGAGATTTCGTGACAAGCGGGCGTCCGTACTTCAGCGACGATTTTCCGATGGATCCTGCGGCGGTGGAGAAGAATCTCCGCAAGGATGCTGCGGTGAAGGCGTTGCTGCTCGAGTTAGCCGATCGCCTCGAACGGCTGGAGCCGTTCGATCTGCAGACGACCGAGCAGGTCTTGCGCCGTCTCGCCGAGGAGCGAGGGGTCAAGGCAGGGCTGATCATCAATGCGGCGCGCACGGCGGTGACGGGCAGTGCCGTGAGCCCGGGGATCTTCGACGTCCTCGTGGCGATTGGACGGGAGCGTGTCGTCCGTCGCCTCCGTCATGCCGCCGCTGCGCTCTGACGAGCGGTATACCCCACGGCGAGGCTCGATCTTCGGGATCGGCGCCGATGGCGAACACACGAGAGCACACCGAAATGTCTCGAGGACGGCGAAAGAAAGGGGGGCATCTCGGGCATCCCCCGCGATCTCGCGATCGTGTGGGGATCCCGGTAGGGGCGTGGCTGGCGCTTCTGCTCGTCTTGGGAGGCGTCGTCCTGTGGGGAAGGCCGTCGCTCGGGGGCGATGGGCCGACGCCCGCACAGATCAAGGAAGATTTCGTCGAAGCCTGGCGTATTGTCGAGACAGAGTACGCGGGGGAAGTGAATGCGACCGCGCTGCTGACGGCGGCCATTCGCGGCATGCTGGCCGCGCTCGATCCGCATTCCAGCTACCTCACGCCGAGAGAATATGCGGACCTGCGGCAAGAGCAGGAGAGCGAATTCTTCGGCATCGGCGTGACGATCCACCAGCGTCGCGGCCGCGTGTATGTGATCTCGGTGATCCCGGGGACACCTGCCGATCGTGCGGGCTTGCGCTATGGGGACGCCATTCTCGCTGTGGACGGACAGTCGGCTCAGGGATGGTCAACGCAAGAGGTCGCGCGTCGCGTTCGCGGCGAACGGGGCACAGCGGTGGAGCTGACGATCGAGCGCGCCGGAGAGACCGCTCCGCGAACGTTTCGCATCACCCGAGCGCCGATTCCGCTCCCGACGATTCGCACGGCGTTTGTGATCCGCCCTGGCGTCGGATACATCGGGCTCACAGGGGGATTCCAGAGCACGACGACCGATGAGCTGGATGAGCATCTGCGTCGGCTGAAGGCGCAGGGGATCACGGCGCTTCTCCTCGATCTGCGCGGAAATCCGGGAGGCTTGCTCGACCAGGCCGTCGGCGTCGCCAGTCGGTTCCTGCGCCCGGGCGAGACGATCGTCTATATTCGCGGGCGCGCGCGGGAGCGCCGGTTCAAAGCGGAGAGCGAGCGAGTGGAGACGATGCCTCTGGTCGTCTTGATCAATCGCGCTTCGGCCTCGGCGTCGGAGATCGTCGCCGGAGCGCTGCAGGATCACGATCGCGCCGTGATCGTCGGCGAGACGAGTTTCGGCAAGGGGCTCGTGCAAACGGTCATTCCGCTCCTGCGGGGCACAGCCGGAGCACTCACGCTCTCGACCGCGCGGTACTATACCCCTTCGGGTCGGCTCATCCAACGCGACTACCGCCACATCTCTGCCTACGACTATCGCCTGGGACGTTCCCACGAAAACTCGCGCCGACCAGCCGCGCGCACCGACGGAGGACGGCGCGTCTACGGTGGAGGAGGGATCGAACCGGATATCTCCGTCCCCGTGAAGTCCGATCCCCTGCGACAGCGGCTGTTCTGGGCTGTCTTCGAGTTCGCGCGCTACGCCGTCAATGGGAAGATTCCCGGGTTCGAACATCTTCGGGTCGAGCGCCCCTCGGAGCCCGTCTCCCCTAAAGATCTGCTCATCGAGGTGAGTGATCCGGTGATCGAGGCGTTCATCGCTTTCGTCGCTCGGCGCGCGGATCTGGGCGTCAGTGAAAAGGAGGTTCGCGCGCATCGCGACGAGGTCCGTCAGAAGCTCCGGGAGGAGCTGGCGACAGCGCGCTTCGGCCTTGATGCTGCCATGCGCGTGATTCTCCAGTCCGACGAGCAGGTACAACGCGCACTTGAGGCCATCCCGCAAGCGAAACAGCTCGTCGAGAGGCTGCGCGGTTCTCGCCGACGGTGATCGCCCATGATGTCCGCGCGGAGAATCCTCGTTTCGATCCTCACGAGCGCGCTTGCTCTCAGCGCACGGGGTCCTCATGGGGCGTCCGAAGCATTCTCTCCTGGTTCCTCGCTCGGACGCGTGCTCACAGCCCTTCAGGCGAAATATGCGCGGATGCGGAGCCTGGCCGCCGATTTCGTGCAGATCTATCACGCGGCGGGCTCCCCTACGCGTCGCGAGGAGGGGACAGTCCTTCTGGCCAAGCCGCGCCGCATGCGGTGGCACTATCGTCGGCCCGAGGAGAAGCTCTTTGTCTCCGATGGCACGCATGTCTCTCTCTACGTGCCCGCTGAGCGACAGGTCATCCGCGCGAAGATCCGCGAAGCCGAGGACATCAAGGCCGCGTTCGCCTTCTTTCTGGGAGAGCTGGACCTGCAGCGCGTCTTCGCTCGGATCGAACAGGTCACCCATCCTGCCCCTCTGCAGGCGGGCGATATCGTTCTTCGCTTCATCCCGAGAGACGCGCGCTTCGGCTTCTCCGAGGTGATCGCGGAGATCAATCCCGTATCTCTGCATATCGTCCGCGTTCTGATCCGCGAACTCGATGGCGCGCGCTCGGATTTCCTCTTCTCGAATATCCGAGAAAACGTCGCCGTTTCCCGCTCGGATTTCGTGCTTTCGCTTCCCCCGGGAGTTCGCATCCTCAATGCACAATAATAGCGGAAGGTGCCGCACTCGGAAGCAAAAGGGAACACTTCGCGGGGGATGGCCCGGCGGAGTTTGGGGAGCCGACCGTGACGCGCACATCCATCGCGATGGGCTTCGGGCAAGAGCTTGAGGTCGCGGAAGGAATATGCAGCCAACGGCATAAGTCCTAATGGCACCACCGGGGTTTGGGATGGTTCCTTACGTGCGGAATCAGGCGGCACAATGGTTCGGTTCTACGGTGCTCCTTCTCGGGCTTCTCCTGGGAGTCGGTGTCCATCCGGCGGGCGCGCTCCACACGTCTCGCGAGGGATCGCTTCTGAACGGCATCTTTCTGCAGCTTCATGATCTTCACCCTGTGGTCCTCGCCCCCGGCGATCTCGCGACGGTGCGCGTGCTGCTGAGCAACGATGGAGATGAGGAGGTTATGGTCGAATCCTTTCAGCTCCTTCTCCTCCATCGCCATGCGGACATTGTCCTGGAGAGCTTCTCCCCCGAGGTCTCGGACGCGTTGCCCGAGATCGTCGCTCCTCGGAGCCGGCGTTGGCGGACGCTCACCTTCAGCGTGGCCTCCTCGGATGCGTCGTCTCTCATCGGCCGTCGGCGTCTCGCCGTGGCCGCTCGCCTGCATTCCGCGCGAGGGAGTCACACGCTCGTCTCGGCGGCAGCGGAGATCACCATCACCCGGCTCCGCATGCAGAATCTCACGCTCTCTTCGACCGTGCTCCCCGACTGCCATGGAGCGACGGCTTTCTCCTTTGAGCTCGAGATCCTCAACATGACTTTCGAGCCGGTGGATCATGCGGAGCTTCTCTACGAACTTCGGGAGCGCGACGTGCTCCTGGCGAGCGGGCGCTTGCGGCTCGGTCGGATCATAGCGGGAGAGCGACGATACGTTCGCTCGCTCGAACCGGTGGAGATCCCGACATCCGCGCTCGTTCCCGGACGACGTCTGGAACTGAACATCGTGCTGCAGCCAGATGCTCTCTCCGAACGCCGTCTTCTGGTGATCGGCACGGGAGCTGACCTGAAGGTGGAGGATGTCGTCCTCACGCCTCCGGATCGGACGCGTGGAGATTCGATCCTTCCCGGAGAGACGGCTGCCCTCGGCTTCACGCTCATCAATCGAGGGAACCAACAGGGGACGAGTTCAGCGCTCACCGTGCGTGTGAGCGCGGAGGCCGATGGACGATCACTCCGTGTCGAGCCTGAGACCATTCCATTGTCGAACATCGCGCTCCCGCCCTGTGGAGGACGCCTTCGCATCGGCATCGCCCGAGAGCCCGGAGATACGCGCTCGGATGCTCCCACGCCTTCCGTCGTCATCCCCGAGGACGTCGAGGAAGGCGATGCGATCGTGCGAATCGCCGTAGATCGCGTCGTCGAAGAAGCCGCGACGGACACGGATGACGAACCGTCCCCCGTGATCTTTCACATTGATCTGCCGAATCTGCGCCTGCTCGATGTCTCTGTCCCCCAGCAGGTGCTGTCCGGCCAAGACGTGAGTGTGCGATTCCGCGTCGCCAACGTGCGGGATCACCCTCAGGACCGCGCCCCCGTTCCGTCCGGCGTGCGCGTACGCGCCGAGCTGATTCAAAGCGGACGAGTGCTCGCGCAGGGGGAATTCCGAACGCGACGTCCGTTGGGCGCCGGAGAGTTTGAATTCCCTCCCGGGGATTTCGCGCTTCGTGTGCCCGCCTCCGCTCAGGAAGGACCGGCGCTCGTACGCGTGGAGGTGGATCCGCCGACGGAAGAGCGTCCGCGTGGAGACGTACGGGAGTCGAACGATGCGGACAACGTCGTCGAGATCCCCATTCGGATCGTGCCGCCGCGCCCGGATTTCGTCGTGGAGGCTGCGCGCGTCCTCGCTCCGGGCGATCCTCCGGCGCTGACAATCGGCGCACCAACGGTGCTCTTTTTCCTCGTCGCCAATCGAGGCGAGGGCGCAGCCGATCCGGCGACTCATGAGATCAGCCTCGCGCTCACGATCACTCTCGGCCCCTTCCCTTTTCGCCTCCGCGCCCCTCTTCAAACGGTGGAGACGCCGCGCTTGGGGCGCGGCCGCTTCGTCCCCTTCCTCGTCACGGTGCGAATTCCGCCGATCGTTCAGCTCCCGGGTCTTCTTCTCCCCATCCCCGTTCCTCCGGGACCTGCTGAGCTGCTCATCACGGCCGATTCGAAGAAGGCCGTCGAGGAGACCGACGAGGAGAACAACACCGTTCGCATCCCGGTGATCGTGATCCCGCCCCCGTGAGCGACGGGCTGAAGTCCCTGCACCCCTCGCGAGTCGGGAGGCGACGAGAGGGCCGAGACAGTGGGAATCGCGCATGGGCTTACTCGATCCATTCGCCGAATGATCTCACGGCCGCGATGATCTGTTCCTGCTCTGACTCGGTCAGGCCATGATAGAGGGGCAGTCGCAGCAAGCGCTCGCTCACCGTTTCCGCGATGGGACACTCCCCGGGACGATATCCGAATCGCCGTCCCATCTCCGAAAGGTGCAAGGGGACATAGTGAGGAGCGCTCGCAATCCCCTGCCGCTCGAGGTGCCGTCTCAATCGCTCCCGTATGTTCGCCGAAGGGAGCAGCAGGTAGAACACATGGTACGCCGGCTCGCACTCCGGAGGGATGCGCGGCAGACCCACGCCATGTTCTTCCGCCCACGTGCGCAAGTGCTCGGCGTATCGTGTCCACAGGCGACGCCGTGTGGCCTGGATCTGCTCCCGGGCTTCGAGCTGAGCATAGAGGAAGGCTGCTTGGAGCTCCGACAGGAGATAACTGGATCCGACCTCCCGCCACGTATACCGATCGATCTCGCCGCGCAGCACGCGCGCCCGATCCGTTCCCTTCTCGCGCACGATCTCTGCCTGCTCGATGTAGCGCGGATCGTTGACAAGGAGAGCTCCTCCCTCCCCACACGTGAGATTCTTCGTCTCGTGGAAGCTCACAGCGGAGAGAGCGCCGAACGTTCCCAATGGCTTCCCCTTGTAGCGTCCGAACAAGCCGTGGGCATTGTCCTCGACAACGACGAGGCCGTAATGACGCGCGACCCCAGCGATGGACTCCATCTCGCATCCCACACCCCCATAATGGACAGGCACGATGGCCTTCGTGCGGGACGTAACCTTCTGCGGCACCTGAGCCTCATCCAGATTCAGCGTGTCGGGGCGGATATCTACGAAGACAGGGCGTGCTCCGCGGAGCACGAAGGCATTGGCCGTCGAAGGGAAGGTGAATGTCGGGAGGATCACCTCATCGCCCGGCTGCACATTGATCAGAAGTGCCGCCAGCTCCAGCGCATGCGTGCCCGAGGGGGTGAGAAAGACCTTCGGAACGCCCAGCGTCTGCTCCAGAAGGATGCTGCAGGCCCGCGCCCATGGCCCATCGCCGCCGAGACGCCCCTCCTCGATCGCACGCCGAATATACTCGAGTTCTCGGCCCACCAGGGTCGGCCGATTGAGCGGAATGCGAACCTTCATACTCCAGCCCTCATCCGAAGAGTACCGGATTTCGCCATCCTCATCGGGACCTCGGGAAGTCGCATATTCGACAGGGTCTCCACGCGGGGGACCTCAAAACAGTGCGCCGTACTTTCTGCCATAAGCACTGTCTCGCCGAGGACCAACTCCCGATATGAGCGGGCGAATCCTCTTCATGCCTTTCGGCCCGAATTCTACGCGCCGGACTCCTCTTGGTCAAACGCCGGTACACACTCGCCTGAGCTCTCGCGGCAAGGGAACACAGTGCCGGACTCCGTCTCCATGGCCGGAGGCGGCGGAAGCTGCCGGTGCGCGCTCGATGCTCTGTAGCTGCGCATCGGCTCACACGCGCGGCGCATATTCGAAAGGTCACGGATCAGAGAGCGCGAAGGAAAGAGTGAGAATAAGGTATGGACGACGGTCGGCTCCACAATCGGAGTGGCGAATACAGGGAGCTCATGGCCTCCTCCCTCGGAGGAGTGAGCGGGCCTTGGGGACGAACGTCGCGGCTCATTTTTGACAAACTTCCTCGTGCTGATCTATGGTTTCGCCGATTACACGAAACTCCTGCAGGAGGACATGGCATATGGGACGGTATCGGTGGATACTCGCCTGGGTTTTCATCGGAGGGATCTCGCTCGCCGGAGCGGAGCGGCTAGCGGCCCAGCGCCCGCTACGGGGGATGACGTTCATGGACGTCTTGGAGATACGCACGGTCGGGGATCCGGCGTTCTCTCCGGATGGACGGTGGTTGCTCTACACGGTGACGACGCTCAATTGGAAAGAAGGGAAGCGCGTTCGCGATCTCTTCCTCGTCTCGACCTCTGGAGGACCGTCGCGCCAGATGACGTTCACGGCGAACAAGGACGAGTATAGCCCCGCATGGTCGCGCGACGGCACGTTCTTCGCCTTCCTCTCGGATCGGGAAGGAAGCACACAACTGTACGTCATGCGTCCGGATGGAGGTGAGGCGCGCCGCGTGACCGACCAGAAGGAGGGGGTCGAGCGCTTCGCCTTCAGCCGCGATGGTCGGTGGATCGCCTTCACGGCGGGCAAAGAAGGGGAACGCCAACTGTGGCTTCTGCCCGCGCGCTTCGACGCGGAGAAGCCTGTCCCCTTAACGACCCATGAGACGGGCGTCCTGCAGTGGGAGTGGAGCCCGGATAGCCAGCGGATCTATTTCACGTCTCCCGATACGGTGGATAAGCTCGATCGAGAGCGGCAGGAGAAGAAGTTCGACGTTCGCATTGTGGACCAACCGAAGCCGCCCGTACATCTCTGGGCCGTAGATGTCGGGACGAAAGCCGTGAAGCGGTGGACATCGGGCTCGGAATATAGCGTCACGTCGTTTGTGATCTCCAAGGACCATCGCGTCATCGCCTTTCGGGGGGCTTCGACCTCTCGGTACGCGACGGAGGAGGACTCCGATGTCTATCGGCTCGACGTGGAGACCGGCATCGTCGAACGCCTCACGCGGAACGGGGTGAGAGAGAGCGCGGTGAGCTTTTCTCCGGACGGCACATGGTTGGCCTTCACGGCTCCCAATGACTTCACCTATATGCGCAATCTGCGCCTGTATCTTGTGCCGGCACGCGGAGGCTCGGTGCGCAAAGTGGAGACCGATTTCGACGGCGACATCTCCATTGGCTTCTGGAATCGAGACGGCCGGACGATCTACTTCACGGAAGGTGTCGGGGTCAACGCGCACGTCTTCACGATCTCCGTGGAGACGGGGCGCGTGACGCAACTCACTCGCGAGACGGGGGTCCTCTCGGCTCTGTTCGATGAGGATACCGGATGGGTGCTGCTGACGTTCACCGACCCGAAGAGTCCTCCCGACTTCTATGTCACTACGCTCGAGAAGATCGGCCAACGGTCTCAGTGGACGCGCCTGACGCGCGCGAATCCGCAGATCGAGGGGATGGCGCTTGGGGACTATGAGACCGTTCGCTGGCGGAGCACCGATGGGCAGATGGTCGAAGGGATTCTCGTCAAGCCCATTGGCTACGAGCCCGGGCGGCGATATCCGCTCATCGTCCAGTTACATGGCGGCCCTGCGGCTGCGTATATGAACGCCTTCTCGGGGAACTATGGCACATACGTGCATGTCTTCGCGGCCCATGGCTACGCCGTCTTCCAGCCGAATTACCGCGGCTCATCCAATTACGGCGAGCGTTTCAAGATGCAGATCGCCGGCGATTATTTCCGACAGGGATACGAGGATATCATGACGGGCGTGGATGAGCTGATCGCGCGGGGCATCGCCGATCCTGAGAAGCTCGGCCTGATGGGGTGGAGTGCCGGCGGCCACTTCTCCAACTGGGCGCTCGTGTCAACGGATCGGTTCAAAGCGATCTCGACCGGAGCGGGAGCGGTGAATTGGATCTCTCTCTATGCCCAGACGGATGTGCAGGCCCCTCGCGAGTTCTATTTCAAGGGGCGACCCTACGAGAATTGGGACCATTACGTCGCCGTCTCGCCCATCCGGTACATCACGCGCGCCAAGACGCCGACGCTCATTCACGTCGGCGAAGCGGATCGGCGCGTGCCGCGCCCTCAGAGCGAGGAGCTGCATATGGCCTTGAAGAAGCTGGGCGTGCCCACGGAGTTCATCATCTATCCGAACATGCCGCACGGGCTGACCAACCCCCGATATCAGTTAGTGAAGATGGTCGCCGAATTCCAGTGGTTCGAGAAATGGATCAAGGGGAAAGAGCCCTGGCTCGATTGGAAGCTCATACTCGACACCCTGTCGGAGGAGACGTCGGCGCGCGTCGAAGGACAAGACGAGAGGGCGCGGTGACGATATCTCTCGGATCTCTCATGAGGTGAGCGCCCCCTGACAGCGGCAGAGGTGTGCGCTCACCGCGGAATCTCTCGGGCGCGCATGAGTCCGCCGTGTGCCCGAATCGTAGCACGAACCAGGCGGAGGCACAGGGCCATTTGATCGGCCAACTCGCGGCTTCCAAAGCGCAGGACGGCCCATCCGGCGCTCGCCAGGATATTGTTGCGATGCCGATCTCGACGGAGCCCCTTCGGGTCCGAATGCCACGTCTCACCATCGCACTCGATGTCAATGTTCCCGCGGCGACAGAAGATGGCGAAGTCCAAGCAGTAGCACGCGCTCCCGACGCGGACGAAGAACTGCCGCTCGCTCTCGATCCGATGCCGCTTCAGCTCGTCGTAGAGCGCGTCTTCGAGCGGGCTCTCGTGAAAGAGATCGTTGATCTCCTCGGCGCGACAGAACTTCTCCCACGTCGTGGGGATGAAGACCACGCGTCGCCCGCGCCGACTGATGATCGGACGCTCCAGGCAGTGAAGTTCTCCGAGTTCCAGTTTGTAGTAGTCCTGATGTGCTCTCGGATGATCCGGCTGATCGGGAAGCAGGTCGCGACGCTTCAGAATCGAACGCCCGAGAATAGGGGCGTAGTAGCGAATCGCCCACCGCTCCTCGCCGAAGGCCTTCGTTTGATAGAAGGCGAGCCACCGAGCTGCTTCGAGGTTCTTCGGCGCGCTCCGAACCGGGATGCGATACCACCGCTCCGTGCGTGCGATCTCCAGATCGCGCCGATCCTTCACGATGGCGACGAGCACGTCTCGGGCATCCCCCGCGCGTGGGGACCCCTCTCGCTTTCCCACTTGTCCCGACATCAGCAGCTACAGAATACACCGAAAGGGCGTTCGGAGGCCACGTCATGCTGACATTCGAGATCGCGACGGTGCGGCCAACCGCTGGGCGATTGCCTCCCCGGCTCGGCGCGCTTCCTCCGGCGGTATTCGCGCTTCGAAGATCGGAAACAGGATGCGCTCTTCCTTCCGAATATGATCGTGAAGGAGCGCGCCGAAATCCCGAAGCGTCTCCGCCGAAGCCGACCGACGGAGCTCCTCGATCCAAGCGCGAAAGCGCTCATGTTCTCGCCGCAACTCCTCGAGGAGCTCTAAACGCCCGAGATTCGCTTCCATGACTGGGAAAAGCCCTTCTTCCTCAGCAGCGAAGTGCGGGACGAGATCGCTCTCGAAAAACGAGATGAGCGCGCACGCCAACTGTTCACGCGCCTCACCGTCGGATGTCGCACGAGCCAGCTCGCGCCGCACGCGAAGGCTCATGACAAGCCCGTGGTGATGTCCGTGTGAGAGCGGAATCAGCTCCTCATGACGGCGTCCCATTCTCTCCCTCCGTCCCGGAGTATGAGAGCGAATATCGGAGTCATCCCTTGTGCTCCCGTTTCGCTCCACTTCTGCCACTTGCAGTATACCATGTCAGTTCCCGCTCTGGCTCTCATCACGAGCATATCCGGCGCACGCCGCTTACGATCCGCTTCGGTGTTTCGGAGGGCACGGACGAGCCTCTCCGAGACCTCGTGCGATCCACCGGCGTATGCGAGAGAGATGGCCAGCAGAGCTTGTCGGTGCTCCTTCTCGAACCATGTGGCGGTCGTGACCGAATCCGAACTCTCGCCGTCGCGCGAAGCCTCATGTATAATCCGTGCGCCTTATGCGGCGTTCATGAACAAAAATGGGAATGGTGAGGAGGCGGGTTCATGATGCAAGGGAAGTGGATGGCGTGCGCGCTCATGGTCGCCTCAGTCTCTTTGGGCCCGATTGTGGGACCTGTATGCGGATCGCTTCACGCGATCTATGCTCGACAACGAGGGGCGGCCGAGCTGGTGCAGCGGAAGCGCGTTCAGGTGCAGTTGGCCTTGGAACAGGCCGTCCGGGTCAATGGCCATCCGGCGGTGATCGTCCTTCTGGAAGATGAGCCGATCGCGGAGTATCAGGGAGGGAAGCAGGGTTTAGCGGCGACGAGTCTGGCTGCTGCGCCCGACAACCAGCGCGAGGGAAAGCTGGACCTCAACTCTCCCCGCTCGCGCGCCTACGCGGCGTATCTTGAGCGCCAGCACGATCTCTTTCTCGCGAAGGTGCGCCAGCAGATTCCCGAAGCCGTCGTGCACGCTCGCTATACCGTTTTGCTCAATGGCTTCGCTCTCACAGTCCCGGCTGAGCAGATGGATCTTCTCGCCTCGTTCCCGGAAGTCGTCGAGATTTTCCCCATCGTGGAGATCTCTCCCCAAACGCCTGCGGCCCCACCGCGCGCGGCATTGCCCCTGGACACCAGCCACGAGCTTCTGGGGGCTGATGAGCTCTGGCAGGCTGTCGGTGGACGCGAACAAGCGGGAGCGGGCATCAAGATCGGCATTGTGGATACAGGCGTAGACTTCGACCATCCGATGCTCCAGGATGCGACGCTCGCGCCTCCAGCCGGGTTCCCGCGGACGAATACCGGCGAGGGCTTAGCTAATGGCAAGGTCATCGTCGCCAAAGTCTTTCAATCCCTCATCGATCGGCAAGCGAGACTGGATTCGCGATTCCGTACGGCGCAGGATTTGAACGGGCACGGAACGCACGTCGCCAGTTGTGCGGCCGGAGCGATCTTGGATTTGAGGATGATTCCCGGCGCGCGACCGGTTCTGGTCAGCGGCGTCGCGCCGAAAGCGTTTCTGGGAAGCTATCGCGTGTGCGCACCCCGTTGTGTTCTGGATAGCCTCCTTCGTGGACTTGAGGAAGCCGTGCGCGATGGCATGGACGTGATCAACCTCAGCTTGGGCGTGCCGGCAGATCCGTTGTCGGAGTTGTTGGATCGTGCGGCCAACAACGCCGTCTCAGCCGGGGTCGTTGTCGTTGCCGCTGTGGGCAACGATGGGCCTCCGCCGGGGCAGAATCCGAACGCTGCGGGGGGAACAATTCACAGCCCGGCGAACGCCGAGCGCGTGATCGCTGTTGGCGCGACGACCAATGCGCATCAGGGAGCGGCAGCGGCTGCTCTGGGCCGCGTGCGCGTGGAGGAACCCTCGCCTCCTTCGGATCTCGCCGAGCTCATCGGATTTCGAGGGCTCAAAGGCGCCGATCCTTTCCCGGAAACCGCGCTCTCGGCCCGCCTTTTAGATGTGGACCTGGTGGACAACGGCGTGGCGGATGGAGGGGGACTCGCCTGCGAACCTCTCCCCGCAGGCTCGCTCGCCGGGGCCATCGCCCTGATCCAACGCGGGCGGTGCTCCTTCGCGGAGAAGAATCGCAATGCTGCGGCTGCTGGCGCCGTTGCCGTCCTCTTCTACAACAGCGAGGCCGGAGGGGATGCGCTCCTCAGTCCTGACCTCGGCGGAGCTCCTCTTCCCGCGCTCTTCCTTCCGCGGACGAGTGGGCTCGCGCTCAAGCGGTTCGTCGAGGCGAACGAGCGAGAAGGCCGTCCGACGCGGATCACGCTCTCGCCTCTCGACCTTCCGAATGAAACGATCGTGACGCTGCCGGTGGCGCCGAACTATTTGGCCGATTTCAGCTCTCGCGGGCCCGGTCACACCTTCGCCATCAAGCCCGATGTCCTCGCCCCCGGCTTGAGCAGCTACGCTGCTGTTCAGGATGATGATCCGCGGGGAGATGCGCGCTTCCCTGTACCTCCCGGCGTGCAGCTTCAGGATCCGCTCTACGATCCGAGCGGATTCGCCTTTCGCAATGGGACGAGTTTCGCAGCCCCGCGCGTGGCGGGCGCGGCGGCGCTCCTCAAGCAACTGCGTCCCCAGTGGACGCCGGATGAGATCCGTTCGGCCATTCTCACGACGGCGCACCGACCGCCGCAACTGGAGATGTGGCGCGTGATGGATCGGGGGTCTGGTCTTGTCAACATGCGCGCTCTCGCCCGCGTGCTGACGACGGTGGATTCCCCCACGCACAGCTTCGGCGCCATCCGCGTTCGGCAAACGATCACGCGGACGAAGACCTTCACGGTGAAGAACCATTCGACGCAGCTTGTGACGTACCGTCTCTCGCTCACGATGACGCACACGGATCCGGCGATCACGGTCGAGCTCAACAAGACGACCTTCCAGGTACGGCCGGGCGGGACGGGTCAGTTTACTCTCACCCTGCGGATCGCTCCGACCGTTGCTCCGGGGGATTGGGAGGGATTCATCTCCATCCGCGACGATGGCGCGACGATCCCCGAGCAGCTCTACATCCCCTTCTGGGTGCGCACGGTGCGGTGAACATGTCTCGGATTCCCGATTCGGTGGCTCTCCGGGCCTGTGAACTGTGGCGTCGAGTCCGTGAGGGGAAAGATCCGATCCGAGCCGGACGCCGGATCACTCGCGGCGACGGGCGATGACCTCTTGTGCGTCGCTCCTCTGCTGCAGGCAGAGTGTGGGTGCACCACAGCCGATGCGCGCCCGCCATCGGATGAGGACGTCTTCCGATGCGAACTCTCTTCCGCCGCTCAATACTCCGCGAGGTCGAGAATAGCGGTCACCAGATCGTCAACCTGCGGCAGGATGGCATTCTCCAGATCGGGACAATAGGCGACGAACGTGTCCAGAGCCCCGATGCGACGCACGGGCCCATCTAAGTCCTCGAACAATTCGTCGGCGATCCGCGCGGCGATCTCCGCACCGAATCCCCAAGAGAGGCTGTCCTCATGGGCGACGATCACCTTGCTCGTCTTCTTCACCGAGCGGACGATCGTCTCCCAATCGTAGGGATTCAGGCTCCTCAGGTCAATGACTTCGATGTCGAGGCCGTGCTGATGTTTGACCTGTTCGGCGGCCAAGAGGCTTCGATGCACGAGCGCCCCATAGGTGATGATCGTAAGATCGCGTCCCGGACGGACGATCTTCGCCTTCCCGAAAGGGATCATATAGTTCGGTCCCGGATAGGGACCTCGGTTGTAGGGCTGGCGATAGAGGTGTTTATGCTCGAGGAAGAGCACCGGATCATCGCATCGGATGGCCGTCCGCAGAAGGCCGTTAGCGTCTACAGCCGTCGAGGGCATGACGACACGAAGTCCGGGGATATGCGTGAAGATGCTCTCGCCGGATTGGCTGTGATAGATGGCACCGCCCTGGAGATACCCGCCGATGGGAACGCGGATGACCAAGGGGCATGACCACGCGTTGTTGGAGCGCCACCGCATCAGGGCCAGCTCGTTGCGGATTTGCATCATGGCGGGCCAGATGTAATCGAAGAATTGAATCTCAATGACCGGTTTCAATCCGCGCGTGGCCATGCCGATCGCGCGGCCGACGATGTTGGCTTCCGCGAGCGGAGTGTTGAAGACCCGATGCGATCCGAAACGGCGCTGCAGATTATGCGTGACCTTGAAGACGCCGCCTTTGCCTTTGACCTTGTCCAAGTATTGCTCGCGACTGCAATCGGCGACATCTTCGCCGAAGACGACGATCCGGGGATCCCGCGCCATTTCATCATGGAGACAGGCGTTCAAGAGGTCAACCATTGTCTTGGGCTCACCCGAGTAGTACGGTTCGGTCTCGAACTCCGAGGACGTGGGGTCCACCGTGGGGGAGTAGACGTAGAGCCGAGCTGTCGCGGGATCGGGCTTGGCGGCCGCCAAGGCTTCTTCAGCCGCTCGGGCGACTTCGGCGTCTACGTCCGCGCGAATGGCCGCGAGCTCTTCCGCATCGGCCAGCCCTTCGCGGAGCAGAAATTCCGCCCATCGCGAGATGGGATCGCGCCGCGCTTCTTCCTCCCGCTCTTCCTCCGGCTTGTAGAGCGTCTCGTCATCGGAGAGCGAATGCGAATACGGGCGAATGACATGCGCGTGCACGAGAGCCGGCCCGCGTCGTTGCCGCACGTAGGCAACGGCCTCGCGCAACGTCGCGTAGCTCTCCAGGACATCGGTTCCATCGCACTCTCGGACCAGCAGGTACGGGAAGCTGCGCACAAGGCGCGAGATGCTGCCTCCTGCCGTTTGCACTTCGATGGGAACGGAGATGGCATAGCCATTGTCTTCGATGAGATAGAGAACGGGGAGCTTCAAGTTGCACGCCGTGTTCAACGATTCCCAGAATTCCCCCTCGCTGGTCGCGCCATCGCCACCGGAGACATAGACGATCTCATCCGCGTGAAAACGGCTCGCGCGATCCGCGATCTCCTCGACCAATTCGTAATACCGTCCCGCTTCGGCGCATCCGACGGCCTGCAAAAACTGTGTCCCCGTAGGGCTGGAGCTCGAGACGACGTTCAAATGCCGGAATCCCCAGTGAGAGGGCATCTGACGCCCTCCGGAGCTGGGATCAGCAGCAGCGCCCACCGCCTGCAGGAACATCTCCTTCGGCGTCGCGCCTAACATGAGCATGAGGGCGCGATCGCGATAGTAGGGATAGAACCAATCGTAGGCCGGCTTCAGGACTAAACCTGCAGCCACGAGCACCGCTTCATGCCCCGCTCCGCTGATCTGAAAGAAGATACGATTCTGCCGCTTGAGCTGAATCTCCTTGTCATCAATGCGGCGAGACAGAAGCATGGTGCGATACACGCCGAGCAACACGTCTCGGCTGAGACCCTGATATTTCTCAACCGTGAGATGAGTGACCGGATTCATCCCCCCCTCCCCGAGATCGTCTCAAGGGACCTCACAGGCATGAGATCCCCCGTGCGAAGCCTCTTTGAAGACTGTCCCCCGACAGGGACCTTCCAACCGGGAGCAGCGGAATGGAGAGGCTCTGCTCGTGATATTCCCTGGATGATGCTGGCGCCGGAGATCGCCGTCCATCCCCTCACACATTCGACGACCTGATTCGTTTCCGACCGACTCGAAGCAATAGTTTAGGGCGACCTCAGAGGACCGGTCAACAGGCTCCGGAGCTTCTCACCGAGAATGAGAGCACGCCAGCCCTATGGGCCCCCTCGGAGCGCTTCACGGGGGGGAATAAACGGACAGACCCTGCAGCGAGGCGGTACCCGAGGACGCAGCGGATCATCTCCGGGACAACGCCTGGACAGCACGTCCCCCTCTCAGATGGGCCGACTCCGTGACACATGTGCATTTGACGATCCTGAAGGCCCTCTGCTATATTGTCCCTCCGGGATCGGGCACTTAGCTCAGCGGTAGAGCGTTCGCCTCACACGCGAGAGGTCGGAGGTTCGAATCCTCCAGTGCCCACCATTCCCCTTCCGGCGTTCGAGAGTCCGATTCGCACAGGAGCTCGTTAAGGAACGGGGAGATGAGAGCCAATAAAGACCGTCCCGGGGAGACGATCAAGAAATTCGGCGTCGCGGCTTCCTTGGGAACGATCTTCGTCTCCTACGTCGCCGCCGGTTTCGCGATCGGATATTTCTTGGACAAATGGCTGGGGACATCGCCGTGGCTATTTCTGCTCTTTTTCGCTATCGGTCTGGGCGGAGGGATTTACAACGTCTTCAAGCTCTCCGCTCGGTTGTGAGTGGAAATTGACAGGGCCTGCGCGCGTCCCTACAATTTACATTTTTCGGTGAGACCAAAGAGAGGGAGGTAGGGCGTGTGACCTACGCGATCATCGCAACGGGTGGGAAACAATATCGCGTCACACCAGGCGAAGTTTTGCGCGTTCCGGCGCTTCGTGCCGAAGTTGGGGCAATGGTCGAACTGCCGGTGCTCGCTCTGAGTGATGGGGAGCGCGTTCGGATCGGTCGTCCTTTTGTGGATGGAGCCCGCGCGGTGTGTCGCATCTTGGAGCATGGCAAGGAGAGGAAGATCATCGTGTTCAAGTTCAAGCGGCGCAAGCAGTATCGTCGGAAGAAGGGGCATCGGCAGAAGTATACGGCCATTCGCGTGGAGGCTATCCAAGCCGCCTGAAGCGGCGAGAAAGGAGGGCATTCGCTATGGCGCATAAAAAAGGCATGGGGAGCTCGCGCAATGGGCGCGATTCGGTCGGAAAGCGGCTGGGGATCAAGTGCTTTGGTGGGGAATTCGTGACCGGAGGCTCGATCCTTGTCCGGCAGCGCGGCACGCGCTTTAAGCCGGGCGCTAACGTCGGGATCGGGAGCGACGATACCTTGTATGCCAAGATCTCGGGCATCGTCCGATTCGAGGACAAAGGGCGAATGGGTAAGTTCGTGAGCGTCTATCCGGTGACGACGGCCGAGAGCGAGTGAGCGCATGAAACGGCGGTGGAGCGCGGACGCTGCCGTCAAGGGCTACGCCTCCTGAGCGAAGAGGCCATGTTCGTTGATCGCGCTGAAATCCTCGTGAAAGCCGGAGATGGAGGGGACGGCTGCACGGCCTTCCGCCGCGAGAAGTATGTTCCCTTCGGGGGGCCTGCTGGTGGAGACGGCGGAAGAGGGGGACATGTGTACATGGAAGCCGTCCTCGGGATGAATTCGCTCATCCACTTCAAGTACACCCCCGAGTACAAGGCGGGGCGCGGCGGGCACGGCGAAGGGAACAATCGGCACGGGCGAGATGGCGAGGACATTGTGATCCGCGTGCCGGTGGGAACGCTCGTTTACGATCAGGAGACGGGGGAATTGATCCATGACTTCTCCACACCGGGCGAGCGGATAGTGATCGCACGGGGGGGGCGCGGAGGGCGGGGCAATGCTCATTTCGCGACGCCCACGCGCCGCGCTCCTCGCTTTCACGAACGCGGGAAGCCGGGACAAGTGCGGCGCCTGCGATTGGAGTTGAAGCTGCTGGCGGATGTGGGACTGGTCGGATTTCCCAACGCGGGCAAGTCCACTTTGCTTCGGCGCATCTCCGCCGCACGACCGAAAGTCGCGGCCTACCCCTTTACGACAGTGGAGCCCGTCCTCGGCGTCGTGGCGCTTGATGACGTCCGCAGCTTCGTCGTCGCCGACATCCCAGGTCTGATCGAGGGAGCGCATCGCGGGGCGGGACTGGGACACGAATTCCTGCGACACATCGAGCGCACGCGCCTCCTTCTGCATCTGATTGATGTCTCGCCCTTCGCCGAACACGAGCCGGTCACAAGCTATGCCATTATCAACCATGAGCTGGAAGCGTACAATCCGATGCTGCGTGAAAAGCCACAGATCGTCGTGGCGACGAAGATGGACATCGCTTCAGAGGAGCGGGCCCGCGCCTTGGAGGCTTTCTGCCGCGCGCGGGATCTGGACTTCGTGGCCATCTCGGCCGTGACCGGGCAGGGAGTGAGCGAGCTGCTGGAGCGCGTCGCCCAACGCTTGGAGAATGTCCCCGCGAACGCGGAGATGGCTCTTCCCGCCCGGTGACCTCGATATGCGCGTTGGACTCTTTGGGGGCACATTCGATCCCGTTCATAACGGCCACCTGGAGATCGCTGAGAAAGTCTGGCACTGGTTCTCCCTGGATCGCCTCTACTTCATCCCTGCTGCTCAATCTCCCCATAAACAGCAGCGACCGGAGGCAACGGCGTGGGACCGATTCGCCATGCTCGTGCTGGCGACGCAGCGCTATGCGGCCTTCTTGGTCTCGGCGGTGGAACTGGAGCGGGGAGGTGTGAGCTATACGATCGACACGATCCATGAGTTTCGTCGCCGGTTGGGCGCAGGAGCGGAGTTCTACTTCATTCTTGGCGCCGATGCCTTCCGGGAGATCACGCGCTGGAAGGCGTATGACCGCGTGCTGCAGTTGGTCCATCTTGTGGTCGTCCCCCGTCCGGGGTATTCGCTGAGCGCCGAGCAGCTTCCGAACGACATCCGCGCTCGAGTTCGAACGTTCGCCCCGAATCACGATCGCAGCGAGGAGAGCGGTTCGTGGATCTACTTCTGCTCGGGGATTCATGTGGAGATCTCGGCGACGGCGATCCGGGAGGCGCGGCGGCGGGGGGAGGTGATCGCGCCGTGGGTCCCGCCTGAAGTGGCGGCTTACATCGAGAAATATCATCTCTATGGCGAAGCACCTCGACCGTGAGATGACGCGCGTGTCTTCGGACCGAGATCCGCGACGAGACCTCGCGCTGGCCATCGAGGCGGCCAGCGACAAAAAGGCGGAGAACATCGTCGCGCTCGATCTGAGAGGAGTAGCGACGTTCACAGACTACTTCCTGATCTGCAGTGGAACATCCACGCGCCAGGTCCAGGCCATTGCCGAAGCCATCCTCGAGAAGCTGGAAGAACACGGCGTGCGCCCGCTGCACGTCGAAGGTGAGACCGTGGCGCAGTGGATTTTGATCGATTACGGTGATCTGGTTGTTCACGTCTTCGAGCAGAGCGCGCGGGACTACTATGATCTGGAGCGGCTCTGGCGCGATGCGGAGAAGATCCCGGTCCCGTGAGCAGACCTAGGCGCGGAGTTCGCCCGCGGACCGGAGCCGGATCACCGTTCGGGAACCCCATGCGGGGACCCTGTGCGGAGAGATGTATCTGGAATTCCTCTGGGTGGGGAAGACACGGAACGTGCATGTGGCGGCGCTCGAGCACGAGTATCTCCGCCGTCTCCAGCACTTCGTTCCGTGCCAGATTCGCGCACTGCGCGCGATCGCGGGACGAGACCCGAAGGACCTCCGCGAGCGAGAGGGAACGGCACTGCTTGAGGCGCTGCGACCAGGGTCCCACGTTGTTCTCCTGGACGAGCGCGGGAAGATGTTCAGCTCTCCGGAATTGGCCACCTGGCTCCGCGCGCATCACCATGCGGGGACGCCCAGACTGTGTTTCCTCGTCGGAGGCCCCGAGGGCGTCTCCGAGCGCGTCCGCGAACGGGCGGAGGAAGTACTGTCGCTCTCACGACTGACGTTGCCGCACGAGCTCGCCCGCGTCATTCTCTTGGAGCAAATCTACCGCGCTTTTGCTATAATACACGGCTTGCCCTATTCGAGGTCAGCAGAGTGGCCCGAGCGGAGAGAGGGCGTGCGATGACGAAGAAGAAGGTCGAGCAGTATCGGAAACGGCTGCTGGAGAAGCGGGAGGAGCTGCTCGAGGCCTTGGATCGTCACGTCCACTATGGGCGGGAAGCGGATCAGGATGTCGCTCAGGATCCGGCGGATAAGGCCTCGAACGCGTACTTGAAGGAGCTGCTTTTCAGTCAGAGCACGAGCGACAGGTATATCCTCACGCTCATTGACGAAGCGCTGGCGCGCATTGAGGACGGGACCTACGGCATTTGCGTCGCCTGCGGGGCTGAGATCCAACCGAAGCGCTTGGACGCTGTCCCTTGGGCTCGTCATTGTGTGACGTGCCAAGATTTGCAAGAGCGCGGGTTGTTGCGCGAGTCGGCACGATGAGATGCGCGTGGGCCTCGATGTGCTTTTCCTCCGGCACCGGCACCTGCTGCGAGGCAAACGCATTGGCCTTGTCGTTCATCCCGCTTCGCTCGACCGACATCGGCGCCATGCCCTCGACCGCTTCGCCGCGGCCTCCGGTGTCCGCCTCACGGCGATCTTCGGCCCTCAACATGGCCTGCGGGGTGAGACCCAAGATAACATGATCGAATGGGAAGGCTGGCGGGATCCGAAGTTGGGGATTCCCATCTTCAGCCTCTATGGGGCGACGCGCACGCCCACCTCGGAGATGCTCGCCGACGTTGATGCGCTCGTTATTGACCTCCAGGATGTCGGGACGCGCGTCTACACCTATGTGTGGACCATGGCGCTCTGCATGATGGCGGCCGCTCGTGAGGATCGCGAGGTGATTGTGCTCGATCGTCCCAATCCCATCGGGGGCGCGCACGTGGAGGGTCCGGTTTTGCAGAAGGGGTTCGAGTCCTTCGTCGGAATGTTCCCGATCCCCTTGCGACACGGAATGACGATCGGGGAGCTCGCGCGCCTGTTCAACGAAGCGTTCGGCATTGGATGCCGACTTCGGGTCATCCCTCTGGAGGGATGGCGGCGCGACATGTGGTACGATGAGACGGACCTGCTTTGGGTCCCTCCCTCACCCAATATGCCCACGCTGGATACGGCGACTGTCTATCCCGGCGCCGTGCTCGTCGAAGGGACGATGCTCTCCGAGGGACGAGGGACAACCCGTCCCTTTGAACTCATTGGCGCTCCGTTTCTCGATCCCGAGCGTTTGGTCGCCGAACTCCGATCGTACCGACTCCCGGGCGTCTTCTTTCGACCGTGCTACTTTCAACCGACGTTTCACAAGCACGCGGGACAGCTCTGTGGGGGCGTGCACATTCACGTGCTGGATCGCACCCGTTTCAAGCCCGTCCTCACGGGAGTCGCCCTCCTCAAGGCCGTTCACCGCCTCTATCCCGATCACTTCCAGTGGCGCCCCCCGCCCTACGAATACGTCTTCGATCGTCTGCCTTTCGATATCTTGGCCGGAACGGATCAGGTGCGCGCGCAGATTGAGCAGGATCGGCCGCTCCGGGAGATCGAAGATTCCTGGCGCGCGGATGTGGAACGATTTCGCCGACTGCGCCGAGAGTATATGTGCTATTGAGCCGCGCTCTCATCTCTCGTGAAGCAGTCGAGCCGCATGGGCGATATAGTGAATCCCGGAGACGAGGGTGATGGTGAAGCTCGCCGCGTACATATAGGGAAGGAGTCCCACGAAGCGTCCCCAGGCGTTCGCCCAGAGGACGAGAGCGACCGTGAGGACTTGAATCACCGTATGAGTCTTTCCCGGGATCGAAGGGCGGAAGCGCCGAAAGCCCGTCATGATGAAGAGCGCGAGCGCTCCGAGGACGATGAAGACATCCCGGCTGACGACGGTGATGGTGAGCCAGAGGGGGATCGGCTGGTATCCCCGGTTCGGGAGCGTGAGCAGCACGAAGGCCGTAGTGAGCAGCAGCTTGTCAGCCATCGGGTCGAGGATCGTCCCAAGCGGTGTGCTCTGGTGAAAATATCGCGCGACAAACCCATCGAGTGCGTCCGTGATTCCGGCCAGCACGAACACGGCGAATGCCGTCTGCAGATCATTGTAGAGGACGAGCACAGCGAAGGCCGGGATCAGCATCAGGCGGATGAGGGTGAGAAGATTCGCGAATGTCGCGACTTGAGTCATCGGGGATACTCTTTCGGTCGCCCCTTCTGGGAGAGCGCCGAAAGTGGTTCACTCCCTTCCTCAGGTGCGCCTCTCAGTTCGAGCACGGTGATCTCGGGTCGGCAGCGGTAGCGGATGGGGATCAGAACAGTGCCCAGTCCGCGATTGACGTACATCTGCGTCGGTCCATATCGTCCATGGCCGCGCAAAAGCGGCCAGAAGCGGCGCAGACGCCGCCGCCAGGAGGGGATGTTGATTTGACCGCCATGCGTGTGTCCGGCCAGAACGAGCGCCACACGCTCATGAACCGCCTGCCAGAGGATATTCGGATTATGCGAGAGCAAGAGGATCGGCCATCGGCGATCCAGACCGCGCAGTGCTGCGGGCAGGTCGTCTTCGCCGAGCGTCAGGTCATCAATGCCCACGAGCCCGAGCGCCTCCCCGCCTCGGCGCACATAGGTGTGCGCATTGCGTAACAGCTCGATGCCCTGCCGGCAAAGCGCCCGCGCGAGAGCCTCTGGGCCGGTCCAGAAATCGTGATTGCCGAGCACGGCGTAGACGCCACAGCGCGCGCGCAGCTCTCCGAGCACTTCGGCTACCCCATCAATGTACCATCGTGAATGGCTCACGTAATCTCCGGTGAGGACGATCGCGTCGGGGGCCAAGCTATTGGTGAGTGCGACCGCGCGGGCGATGTATTCCGCATCCACAAAAGCGCTGTGGTGGATGTCGGACAGATGCGCGAGCGTGAAGCCGTGGAAACTCGCAGGCAGCCCAGGGAGCACGATTCGCTCCCGTACGATCTCGATATCGCGCGTCTCATCTCTTGTGCGGCGCACGAGCTCCACTAGCGCGCGAACCCGTCGCCCGACTGCCTCGTCGCGGATGTGCCCCTCCGGACGAATCCGCATCATATGCCCCTCCGCCACCAGTACCAGCGGCCTATTATAGGCGAGAGTCAGTGACATGGCGAGCCGAATTCTGGATCTTTCTGCTTGACAACGCTCCGAAGAGCCGTATAATTGCGCCTTCTACGGTGAGGTTTTAACTAATGTCGGGAAGGCTTCCAGCTACCTTGCTGAGATGCAGGAATCGGACATGGGTACCAGATCCCGGGTACCCGGCACTTGGTACTCGATACCCGATACCGATTCAAATCTTAACATAGCGCTAGCTGGGTTCGTTTAACGTGCTTTTCCCGACAACCAGGAAGCAGGCTTGCAGCCTGCACATGTGGGGACTTTCAAAGGGGGGAGCTATGAAGCAGAAATTTTACTTAAAGCTCTCTCATCCGGTCTTCTTGTCTGCCTTGCTTCTGATGCTTTCTGTCTTCAGCGGGACGTTTCAGCAGGAGACGCCTTCGACCAACGCTGCGGCCCTTGCTGTGACGACGATTAACTTCGAGGATCGGCCTGTGGGGACGCGCATTACCAATCAATATTCGGATTCGGGGGTGATATTCCCTGATGGCGGGTTCATCCGCTCGATACAAAAAGGTCCTCTGACGACGCAGAGTCCGCCTCAGTTCCTGGAGAAGGATTGTTTCGAGTTCGATGAGGCCCCGTTGCGCATCCAGTTTACGAGAGGTCAGGGGTGGGTCGGCGTCTATGTCGGCAACCCCGAAAACTTCGAGCAAACGGCTGTCATGCGAGCCTATGATGCCATGACGGGAGGCCGGTTAATTGGGACCGCTCAGGTGACGCTCGGTGCGCGCGCCAATATCACCACCCTGCTCCAGATCTGTCGGGCGGTTGATCGGGATATTCGCCGTGTCGAGATCAGCGTGGGCCGCTATAGTTGCGAGATTATTGACGATCTCTCTTTCGATCCCGATCCGTTGTCGAGAATTCCCATCACCACAGCCACCTTCGATGATCGTCCCGAGTCCACTCGCATCACAACTCAATATCCTGGGTTGAACTTCCCTGCCGCTCCTTGGATTCGGACGGCCGCGTCCTTGGGAACGACGACCATTACTCCGCCGAACGTGCTGGAACAATACTCCTTTGGCCTAGAGTTCGATAGGCCGCCGCTCCAAGTGGAGCTCACTCGACCGCAGGCATGGGTGCGCACCTATGTCAGAGGCATCGCCGGTTGTCCTCGGGTCGAGATGCGAGCTTATAGTAGGGCCGGGAGATCTCCCCTTGTCACCACGTCGGCTGAGTTTTCCGGGAACACGCCGGTGAACACACCGCTTGAGCTCTGTCGTTTGGTCGAGCGGGACATCAATCGCGTGGAGATCGAATACGTCCGGGATTGTTTTGAAGTGATAGACAATTTCCAATTCGCCGGGACCTCACCGCCACCTCCACCGCGCGACAGCCAAGCCCCGCGAGTTTTCATTGATGCTCCCCGGACAGGTGATTTCTTCTACCGCAGAAACATTGTGGTCCGGGGTCGCATCATTGAAAATGATGCTCTGGAGCAGGTCACGCTCGTCCATGAGCAACTGGATGGCACTGGCCGACGCGAAGACCCGACGTTCTTACGGTTGGTTTCAGGCCGAGCGCCCAACTTCACCTTTGAATTTCACCTCGATCTCTTTCCCGGACGCAATCGCATTCGGATTGAGGCCACCGATAGGGCGGGCAATCGAGCGACCAATCCCGAGCGAGAGATCATCGTGACGTTGGCCCCCCCGATGCAGGTCATCATTGACTCGCCAAAACCGCTTCAGGTTTTCTCCTCCACGCCGATCATCGTTCAAGGGCGCGTGCGCAAGCAGTTCGGGACGCTCACACGCGATCGCGTGAGGATTCGGGTGAGCACGACCAGACCCGACCGCTCGACGCCGTTCGAATCAGTGAGTGTAGTGTCCGGAGCCGCGCCGGAATTCCGCTTCACTGCGACGAGAGTCGCCTTGTTCGGCGGTGGTGTGAATCAGATGAACACGCTTCGTGTAGAAGCCATCTCGGAGGATGGCGTGGTCGCTTCTGCCGAAGTGGATGTGGTGTATTCGCTGCCGGACATCACGTCCTGGATGGAGGTCACGCAAGCGACAGTGAGTGGGAGGCTCGTCGCCGAAAAGACAACGGTCGTGCGAGTCTATCCTTACCAGGCCCAACCCTGGGGGGGTGGACGCAGGGTCACCCTCAGGCAGGTTCGGCTCATTGGTCGGCGCGGCGGCGTTGATCTGCCGGGCTCCCCCCTCACGAATCCCTCGTCCTTAGAGTTCTCAGTTCCCGAATTCATGTCCCTTCGTCCTCACCCTGATTTCGAAAGGAGGGATGTCCGAAATTCGATTAATTTCGTCCTGCCCTTGGAGTGGACCCGCGAAGGCGAGATCGAGCTTATCGCTGAGGTGAATCCTGATCGGTCGCTCCTTGAATGCGAACAGTGTTACGAGAACAATGTGCAGAGCGTGAGGGTTCGGTTCTCCGGGCGGAAAGTCTTTAGACTTACTCCTGTGAAAGTTCAACTGAGGGACGGGACCGTCATTTCCGATAGCGACATAGGTCGCGCGCTGGAAGGGATTCGTCGGACATACCCGGTCAGCGAGTTGAGAGTGTCCCCGCCGCTGGACCTCCGGTCATCGGTGTCGTCTACCGATTTCTCCACAGATGCGGAGGGTGCCAAGCGAAAAATCCTCCGGGAGGTAACGAATACGTTCACCTGTTTTCGAGGGATCGAGGACGTGGAATCCTTCTTTGGAGCCGTATGGGCATGGCTTTCGGATTGTAGCTGGGATACCTATTTCATCGGTCTTGTTCCAGAAGTTATTGGAGGGATTTGCCCAGGAGGGGTCGGCTGGTTTAACGCCCCGGCCTCGATGTCCGAGGCATCGCCGTGGGTCGTGGCTCACGAGGTTGGTCATAACCTGGGACGTAAGCATGCCGGGAACGACCATGGCGAAAGCGAAGGGGGCGGATTTGATGAAGGGTTTCCCTACTCTCATGGCGGCATCGGGGAGGTTGGCTTTGACACAACGGCCATGCGGGCGATCCCACAAAGAGCCCCCTTCCCGGAGGGGGTTCCTACTCTGCGTGGTCTCTGCCGAGAGGGCTCTGATCACGCGCACGATTTTATGTCCTATGGACGCGGGCCTTATTGGATCTCGCCCTATACGTGGCGCGCTCTGTTTGATCACCCGTTCCGGGGAGGTCTTCGTGGAGCTGCACTTCGGTCGGTCCAGTCGCGAACAACCGTGCAGTCCGAGTCAGGTATATATCTTCACATCTCCGGCGAAATCCACGAAGACGGAAGGATTGAGCTTTTCCCCTTCTATACGGGCCGACCGCCAACCGGGGCCAGCGTGATTCGAGGCGAAGGCCGCTACTCCGTTGAGTTACACGCAGCCGATGGCCGAATCCTGTTTGCTGGGAGGTTCGATCCCACTGAGGTCCAACACGATCTCACCCAGCCGATCTCCACCATTGTTCCATTCCCGACCGGTACGGCTCGCATCGTCTTCAAAGAGGGCGAGCGAATCTTAGCGATTCGAGACGTCAGTGCTCATGCTCCGCAGGTGAGGCTATTGTCGCCCAATGGTGGAGAAGTCTGGGGACCAAGCGGAACGCAACGAATCATCTGGACGGGAAGCGATGCCGATGGGGATGAGGTGAGCTACATAATCCGATACAGCGCCGACGGAGGTCGAAGCTGGTCGACCCTTGGCGATTGGACCACGGACACCAGTGTGGACATAGATGTGGCTGGACTGGTCGGCAGCTCTCGTGCCATGATTCAAGTCATTGCCACCGATGGGGTCAATACCAGTCGGGATACTTCGGATGCGACCTTCACCGTCGAGCCGAAACCGCCTTTTGTGCTGATCCTCGCTCCGGAGAACGATTTCCTCTTCCCGGTGGGACAACGGATCAGACTGGAAGGCACGGCCAGTGATCTCGAGGATGGGGTGCTGCCCGATAGCGCGTTGCAGTGGTCATCAGATAAGGATGGCCCGCTCGGAGCCGGTCGGATTCTGGATCTGAATCGGCTCTCGCCCGGCCTTCACACGATTACCCTCTCGGCCCATGACAGCGATGGGCGAGAAGGCCGGGCGAGCATCACCGTGCGAGTGGCGACTCAATTGGAACTCAAATCAGAAACAGGGCTGGAAGGGTCTGTGGATAATGCCCGCCGGGTTGATACCAAGAGCGGGATCGGGGTTGGAAACGGACCCAAAGTCGGTCAGCCCCCGCGCGAGCAGGTGGTGCGCGGCTTTGTCAGCTTTGACCTGACCACATTGCCCAAGGATGTCGAGATCATTGAAGCCCGGGTGGAACTCTTCCAGAAAGACATCACCGGCGATCCCTATTTCAAAGGGCTCGGCGGGGTGGTTGTTGATGCCGTTGATTATGGGCCGAGCCTGGACGCCGATGACTTTGATGCTCCGGCTCTCCTCGAGGGAATCGGGACGCTCTCGGATAATGGCCTGCTGGAGTTCAAAGGGCTCGATGTCACCGAGGCCGTCAAGACAGCGTTAGCGAATGAACGGTCGCGGGTGCAGTTCCGACTGCGTTTCGGCAACGAGACGGATGGGGACGGTAATATTGACGCGGTCGTGTTTGAGGCCGCTACAAGCGCGGCAACTGCATCCATGGCTCCGAAGCTCATCCTCATTGTAGCGCCTATCCGATGAGCGCTCGGATCAGTAGCAACGGACCGATGTCACAGTGTGGATTCTCTCGCTCACGAGCGGGTGCCCCGAGTCTACCGCCCTTGTCCCAACCCATGCCTGAGCTTCGGCCCGAGCGCGAGCGATCGTGCGCCATGGGGCTCCGGTGATCTCCCCCTCTCACCGGAGCCCCGAGGGATCTTCAGGAGCTCGGTCGAAAGAGATGCTCGGAGACTTTATTCCGCTCGACCTCCTCGCGGGTGAACCACAGAGGATGGTAGTCGTTGGTGAGCCACAGGCCGAGCTGATTCGCGTAGAGAGGGCTCGTCAGAACGCCGCTTTGGCCGCCCGGAATGACCTGAAGGGCGCGAAGGCCATCGGGCCGAGCCTCTCCGAGAAAGCGACGCGCCGGCCCGCTGCCAAACATGAAGGAGTCGGGCGTCTCAGCGCGAGCATCATGCCCTGAGGCATCCACGACCTCGAACCCGCCGTCCACGGCCACACCGCGCAATGTCGGTGCCACATGCACGAATCCTCCGGCCGGCGGAATGTTGAAGGGATCACCCAGCGTGTGCGTGAAGACGATGCGATGCAGCTTGCCCCACCGGTACTCTTCCAAAACGGTCGAATTGTTGAAGGCTGCGCGGAAGGCATCGCTGGCGAGCCGATCCAGCGCTTCCTGCAGACTCTGCAGAATAAGGATATCGCGCTCGACCTCGGGCGGCAGGTCCACTCCGGGCGCGTCGAAGAAATTCAGGCCCGAGGCCCCGCGCCCTTTCCTCTCGGAGAAGTTATCGAGCAGGTTTCGAAGAGCGACGACGGCCAGCGACCCACTGGGCCTGTGATCAGCCAGGCCGACACGCGCAAGCGTCGCATCAATCGTGTTGGCGATAATGCGCGCGCGCCAGACGCTGTAGATCGTTGCGGCCACGCTCGCCTCGATCTCCTCGCGGGTGGGCGGCTGCCGCTCTCCGTCCACATCCGCGGCATCATATCCCTCGGGGAGACCCGTCGGCGCACTGAAGTCCCAGCGAGCGAGCCGATCAACGGCTTCAGCCACCCGTGCATCCTGGGCCAGACGGGCCAACGGGGCCGGAGCGCCTGATGCTCGCGCATTGGCAAGAGCCTGCTGAATATAGGGCACGAACACCTCAGCATCGAGCATCTGGACATTGGCTTGGAAGCGCTTCATGTCCTCGAGCGAGATGCGCCCATCGCCCTCCAATTCGCGTTGAATCAAGCGAACGATCCGCCCCATTCGTGCGCCAATGCTGTAGCCGGGGTTCAGGTACAGAATCCCGCGTCCGCCGCGCCGCAGTTGATTGAGCGGATTATTATCGAGCGTCGTCCCGATCGGATCATTGTTCGCATTGGCGACGAATCCCTGAGGGGGATTGACAACCTGCGGCATCTCCTCGAAGGGCAGGATCTCGAAAGGCACGGCCTGGCCCGGATGGCGCGTCACAAGGGGCGCCCACTCGTTCTTCACGATCCGCTCGATGCTTCCATCTCCTCGGAAGAGCGCTCCCGCGCCATTGCGGATGAAGAACGGTGGAAGGCCATCCACGAACCCTTCTTGCAGGTCTTCGCGCAAAGGCAGCTCCCCGCTGGTGAAGTACGCGATGTTCCCGTCAACATCCACATACGCCCAGTTCTGCGAGCCGAAGTCGAAGTATTGAAGCCCGCGTTTGAAGTCCTCGAGGTTCTTCGCACGATGCCAGAGGAGAAACGTCTCCAACTCTCGCGTCGGACCAAAGCCCGTGTACTGCACGCTCAGGACGCGGAAATCGAGAACGTCCCGCTTCACCACACGAATGATCGGCGCGTTGTTGCGATCCGGGATGACGAGCGCCACCGGGGGAACGTCCACTCCGCTGGGCCGCGTGCCCGGAGGAATAGGAGCGAGATCATTCACTGACCCGTTGCCCGGTTGATTCGCCCGAAACGTGAGCGGAATAGGGACAATGGGCCTCCGCTGATCGCGAAAGATCGCTGCACGCGGCAGTTGCGTCGCGATGTCCAAGATGACGCGCTCCTCGTAAACATCGGTCACATCCATCGGATTTGTCGTCGCCCCCCATGCGATACGCTCGTTCATGCCGAGGACGATCACCGGCGTCCCGACAAAGCACACACCCATGACGTTCATCGGGTTCGCCCCCTCGACGACCAGATGCATCTCGTAGAAGATCGCGGGCACGCCGAGACCAAGATGCGGATCGTTCGCCAGCATGGGGAAGCCTGTCTCGGTCTTCGAGCCGCTCACAATCCACCAGTTGCTGCCCAAGGGGGCTGTCGTCCGACCGAGCGCATTCTGGAAAACCGGCAGGTCAGCGATCTCCGTGAGATACTCACGGGCGGCGCGAATGGCCTCCGGGCTCACCCATCGGGTGATATCCCCGATAGGTCGTTCCCACTCGATCTTCGTGGCGCGGCGAGCGCCGACTGCCGGAAGCGCATCTGGGATCGAAACCGAGGGATCGAACGGGGCGCTGCGGAAGATATCCTCGAAGAAGAGCTTTGTCCCGTCAAAGCCCGCGGCCTGTCCCGCCTGCTGATACGCCGCCAGACGCACGGTGAAGTCGATGTCGTCCAAGCCGAACGAGAGCTGGAAGGCGAGCAGCTTCCCGATGGCGACGCTATCCACAGGATCCCACGCCGGGACCGCCTCCTTCGTTAATTCCAGGGCTCCGTACTCCGGCGGCAGGGGAGAATCGCTCAGGAAGGCGTTCACCCCTTCGGCGAAGGCCTGCAGAACGTCTCGCGCCTCCGGAGAAAGCGCCGCATAGGAAGCCTCGGCGGCCCGCCGCAATCCGAGCACTCGCAATTGCACGTCCTGCGCGAGCACGCGATCGTTAGGGCCTGGACCGACCAGCTCAGCGAGCGTTCCACCGGCAACGCGACGCAGAAAATCCATCTGGAAGAACCGATCCTGCGCCTGCACGTAACCCATCATGAAGTACACGTCGTGATCGTTCCGAGCAAAGATATGGGGGATGCCGAACGAATCGCGGACGACGCGCACTTCATCGCGAAGACCGCGAAGAGAGATGGGAGAGACTTGTCCGATGCTCCGCCCCAATGATCCCTTCCATCCAAAGGAAGGAACCACGAGCGCGCATAAAGCGACAACGGTCCATGCACGACGTGTGCTCATCGCTCACCTCCGTTGAGGGATTCCCTCTTTCGAGGGACAAGGAGAGTGCCGTGAAGAGTCCTGCCTCCCAACCTTCTTGAAGCGACGGCTCTATCCGTTCCCCCGCACATGTTCTCGCGAAGACGGACGATCCTTTCGGCCATCGCTCGATTCCTCCTTTCAAGGGGCGACGTCTTCATAAGCTATGCGCCCCTCTCCTGTCAAGTCGTCCCCGTGCGAACAGACCTGCGAAAAAGGGACCGAGGTCCGCGCGAACGAACCTTCGATCCTTTGATCTGACCCTCACCCTACTGAAATCGCCCACGACCTGGAACCCTGGGGTGTATGCTCGCGTATAATGTGAACGGCGCGCATGTCTGCATGGGGAATGCCTGAGTCAAAATATTCGCGAAAGGAGGAGGGCAATGCGACGGAGCCACCGAGTAGAAGGCCGTGTGATTGTGATCCTCATCCTGATCCTGAGCGGGTGGGGGGGACGAGCCCAGGAGCTTCCGCCTCTCATCCCGCGCGAGGTCCTCTTCGGAAATCCCGAGAGGTCCAATCCGCAAATCTCCCCAGATGGAACGAAGCTCGCATATCTGGCGCCTCATAACGGCGTGCTCAACGTCTGGGTGCGAACGGTTGGAAAGGACGACGACCGAGTGGTGACCTCGGACAAAAAGCGCGGCATTCGGGCCTTCTTCTGGCAGGAAGACAGCGAGCATATCCTCTACATTCAGGACCGCGACGGGGACGAAAACTGGCATCTTTACCAAACGAACCTTCACACGACGGTGACGCGTGACCTGACGCCGTTTGAAGGCATCCAAGCGCAAGTGGTGGCGACCGATCCCCAATTTCCTCATGAGATTCTCGTGGCCTTGAACCTCCGTGATCGGCGCTTCCACGATGTTTACCGCATCCATTTAAAGACCGGAGCCGTCGAGTTGGACACGGAGAATCCGGGGGACGTGGTGGGGTGGGCCGTAGACCACCGACTTCACGTGCGAGCTGCTCAAGCGTTCACCCCTGATGGCGGCATGCTCATCCGCGTGCGCGAGGATGTGAAGTCGCCCTGGCGGGAATTCCTGCGCTGGGGGCCGGACGAGACTTTCGGCGGGATCGTCGGATTCACACCGGATCAGCGCGGTCTCTGGCTCATCTCCAGCGTGGACGCCAACGCCGCCCGCCTGATCGAAGTGGACCTCGCTACGAAGAAGGCGAGAGTGATCGCCGAAGACCCGCAGTACGACGTCAGCACTGTGCTGATCCATCCGAAGACGCGGCACCTGGAAGCCGTGCAGTTCATCCGCGCTCGTCGAGAGTGGCACCTGCTGGACCCGGCGCTCCGCGCGGATTTCGAGCGCCTGCGGAAAGAGCGCGACGGAGACCTGAGCATCGTCAGCCGGGATCGGGAGGACCGACTGTGGATCGTTTCGTATCTTCTGGACGATGGGCCGGTTTACTACTACATGTACGACCGCACAACGCAGCGGCTCAGCATGCTCTTCAGTAATCAACCGGCGCTCGAACGATATCGGCTTGCGAAGATGCGGCCGATCTCCTTCACGGCGCGCGATGGAATGACGATCCACGGGTACCTGACGCTCCCTGTGGGCATTGAGCCGAAGCGCCTCCCCATGGTACTCCTCGTACACGGTGGGCCATGGGCGCGCGACGTATGGGGGTTTAACTCCATGGTACAGTGGCTCGCCAATCGTGGCTACGCCGTCCTGCAGGTCAACTTTCGAGGCTCGACCGGATACGGCAAGGCGTATCTGAATGCCGGGGACCGGGAGTGGGCCGGGAAGATGCATACGGATCTGATCGACGGTAAGAATTGGGCCGTCGCCCAGGGTTACGCCGATCCCGAGCGCGTGTGCATCATGGGGGGAAGCTACGGGGGCTATGCGACGCTTGTTGGCCTGGCCTTCACGCCTGACGAGTTCGCCTGCGGCGTGGACATCGTTGGCCCGTCCAATCTCATCACGCTTCTGCGCTCCATTCCGCCCTACTGGGCGCCCATCAAGGCGATCTTCGATAAGCGCCTGGGACGGGTTGAGACCGACGAGGAGTTCCTGAAGTCGCGCTCGCCCCTTTTCCGAGCGGACTCCATCAAGAAGCCGCTTCTCATCGGTCACGGAGCGAACGACCCGCGTGTGAAACAGGCTGAGAGCGACCAGATCGTGCAGGCGCTCCGGGCTCGGAATATTCCGGTCACCTACGTCGTTTATCCCGACGAGGGCCATGGGTTCGCCCGTCCGGAGAACCGGCTTGACTTTTTCGGTCGCGCTGAGGAATTCTTGGCCCGGTATTTGGGCGGGCGCTTTGAGCCGTGGCGGGAGATCCCCGGCGCATCGGCTCAATTGCGGTAAGCGTCAGTGGTCGAGTCGCGCGCGGCTCTCTCACGTCCGAATGACGCGACGGGACACCGCGCGCGGCACCCATATCCCTCAGGAGGCGACGCTATGAGCAGACGAAAGGCAGCGGGGATGGTTCTCTTCCTTCTTCTACCTGGTCTCGTCACAGGACAGCACTCGACGCCCGGAGAAGGAACGCCCCAGGCCACGCGTCAGCGCGTACGCGCCTATCGGCTCTCTCAGGAGCATGCCATTTTGCGCGAGCTGGCCGAGTTTCTCTCGATCCCCAATCTGTCCTCTGATCGCGAGGCTATCCGTCGGAATGCGGAATTTCTGCGGGCGATGCTCGAGCGGCGCGGTGTCCGAGCGGAGATCCTCGAGGTGGGGGATGCCCCGCCTGCCGTCTACGGCGAACTTCTCGTCCCGAACGCGCGATACACGATCGTCTTCTATGCGCACTTCGACGGCCAACCGGTAGATCCTGCGCAATGGGCGAGCGATCCTTGGACGCCGATTCTGCGCGATCGGCCTCTGGAGCAGGGCGGACGTGAGATCCCCTGGTCCGCACTCCCCACGCCTATCCCTGGCGAGTGGCGTCTTTACGCCCGCTCGGCGAGCGACGATAAAGCGCCGATCCTCGCACTGCTCGTCGCTCTGGATGCACTGCGAGCGGCTCAGATCCCGCTCTCGGTGAATGTCAAGTTCTTCTTCGAGGGGGAGGAAGAAGCAGGCTCGCCTCATCTCCGGACGATCGTGGAGAAGTACGCGGACCGATTGAAGGCCGATGCGTGGGTGCTCTGCGATGGGCCGGTTCACCAGACGCGCCGACAACAAGTCTACTTCGGCGCACGGGGCATCGTAGATCTGGAGCTGACGGTCTACGGCCCCGTGCGTCCGCTGCACAGCGGGCATTATGGGAATTGGGCGCCCAATCCGGCTGCCCTGCTCGCGCATGTGTTGGCGAGCATGCGCCAGGAGAACGGACGGATTCGTATCCCCGGGTTTTATGACGATGTGCGCCCTCTCACCGAGAGCGAACGTCGTGCGCTCGCCGAAGCGCCTGACATAGATGCAGAGCTCCGACACGAGCTCGGACTGGCATGGTCCGAAGGTGATGGACACCGCCTTGTCGAACTCATCCTCATGCCCGCGCTCAATGTGCGTGGCCTTCGGGCCGGGCATGTGGGCGAGATGGCGCAGAACGCCATCCCCACAGAAGCGACAGCTTCGATTGATTTCCGTCTTGTGCCGGATCAAACGCCGGAGCGTGTTCGTCAGCGGGTCGAGGACCACATTCGCCGACAGGGCTTCTTCATCGTCTCACACACTCCGAGCATGGAGGAGCGACGCCGCCACCCGAAGATCGTGCGACTCGCGTGGGGACCGGGGTATCCACCGGCGCGGACTTCGATGGACCTGCCCATTGCCCGTGCGCTTGTGCGCCTCATCGAGGAAGCCGTCGGCACGCCCATTGTGAAGATGCCCAGCTTAGGCGGCAGCATCCCCATGTATCTCTTTCAAGAGGTGCTCGGTGCTCCCGTCATCGGCGTACCGATCGTCAACCACGACAATAATCAGCACGGGGCGAACGAGAATCTTCGCATCCAGAATCTCTGGGATGGGATTGAGATCTATGCTGTCCTTTTCGCCCATCTCGGACGCGCGCTCGCAACCGGATAAGAGGCCGAGGGCCTCGCAGCCGGATTTCCAGATCGCGGATGTTCGTGTATGCTGACAAGCGTGATGCGAGCTTGCGCGGGAGGGATTCGGCATGAAAGCGATTCGCGTTCACGAATATGGTGGGCCGGAGGTCCTGCGGTATGAGGAGGTCGCGGTACCGGAGCCGGGGCCGGGAGAAGTGCGGGTGAAGATCGAGGCCGTGGGCGTCAACTTCATTGACATCTACCATCGAACCGGTCTGTATCCGAATCCGCTGCCCTTCACGCCCGGTATTGAGGGCGCGGGTACAGTGGAAGCCGTCGGTGTCGGAGTCACGGAGGTACGCCCGGGGGATCGAGTCGCCTATGCGCTTTCGCTCGGCGCGTATGCAGAGCGCGCCGTTGTTCCCGCGTGGAGACTGGTTCCCATCCCGGAAGGGGTAGATGCCCAGGTGGCGGCCGCAGCGATGGTGCAAGGGTTGACGGCTCATTATCTCACCCACAGCACGTATCCGCTTCAGCCCGGAGATACGGCGCTTGTGCATGCGGCTGCGGGAGGGACAGGATCGCTCATCGTGCAGATGGCCAAGCTCCGCGGCGCGCGTGTCATCGGCACGGTTTCGACCGAGGAGAAGGCGCGACGCGCAAAAGAGGTGGGCGCCGACTATGTGATCCTCTATACCCAAACCGACTTCGAGGCCGAGGTGAAACGCATCACGGAAGGGCGCGGCGTTGACGTCGTGTACGATTCCGTCGGCCAGGCGACATTCGAGAAGAGCCTGAAGTGCTTGAGGCCGCGCGGATACCTCGTGCTCTTCGGCCAGTCGAGCGGTCCCGTTCCGCCGGTAGATCCGCTTCTGCTCTCCACACAGGGATCGCTCTTTCTCACTCGCCCGCACTTGTCGCACTACGTGGCCACGCGCGAAGAGCTGCTTCGGCGTGCCGATGCGCTCTTTCACTGGATCCGAACGGGGCACGTGCGGATTCATATCGAGCGCACATTCCCCTTGCGCGAGGCGGCCGACGCTCATCGCGTCCTGGCGGAACGGCGCTCGACGGGGAAGCTGCTGCTTCTACCGTGAGCGCGCCCTCGAGGCGCTCGCTCATCGAGGATCCGTCGAGATCCGGATGTTATAGACGTCGAGGGTCGTCCCCATCACGCGTTGCAGCTCGGCAATCGCCTTGTTATACGCCACGAGCGCTTGGAGCTCTGCTCCCCGCGCTTGCGAGAGCATATTCTGGTACTGCAGGACGAGGAAGTTGGTGGACATTCCGGCGGCGAACCGTTCCTGTTCCCCCTCAAGCTGCTTCTCCCGGGCGATGCGCGCCGCGCGTGCTGCCTCAATGCTCTGGCGAGCCGCCTCGACGTTCTGCAGGGCATTCCGGACCTCGATAGCGATCCGCTGCCGGAGTTGCTGCTCCTGATACTCCACCGCGCGCGCGTGCGCCTTGGCTTGCCCGAGTTGCGCTTCGGCCGCGCGATTGCGAAGGGGGAAGCTGATGCTCACTCCAATGGCGACGTCGCGGAAGCGCTGCCGGAGCGCGTTCTCAACGGCCTGACTCGGTCCTCCGAGAAAGAGCGTGGCGACCCTGCCGGCGAGGAAAGGGAACTCCGGCGAGGGCGGAACTTCCGTCCCCGCCAGTCCGAAGGAGGCATAGCGCGCGATGAGATTGAGCGCCGGTCGCGTCTGATTCGCGAAATACCGGATATTGATGTCCGCTTGCTCCTTCTGAAGCTGCACCTGCTTCACCTCCGGGCGGTTCGCGAGCGCCAGCCGCAGCGCGCTCTCTTCGTCAATCGTCAGGGGGGCATATTCGATGCTCTCGGTCGGGACGATGTTGGCCCGCCACAGCGGATCGTTCAGGTTCGGAAGGATCAATCCCTTCAACGCGTTCTCCGCAACCGTGACCTGAGCCACAGCGGCGATCAGCTCCTGATTCCGTCGTTCGATCTCCGCCAGCGATTGATGGAGCTCAATGGGCGGGAGCGTTCCCGCTTCCACGCGCTGTTGGTTCTCTTCGTGCTGCTGACGCGCTAACTGCACGGCTTCTTGCAGAATCTCGACCTGTCGAATGGCGAAGATGAGGTCGTAATAGGCCTTCTGAACCTGGGTGATGATCTCGATCACGCGCTGGCGGAATTGGCTGTCGGAGAGATCGAGCGCTTTCTTCGCGATACGGATCTGCTGCTGCGTTTGATTCCACCGGAAATTCCGCCAGAGCGGCTGCGTGACATCGAGGGCGAGCGTCGTGAAGAACTGCGGATTCAGCGTGGTGAAGATCGAATTGGTCGTGGTGCGCTGATTGGAGAAGGTGAATTGCCAGCTTCCGCCGGTGGGGAGCAACTGGCTCATTCCGAAGTTGTAGGTGAACGTGCGACTTCGCTGCGCCTGCGCGTCGCGTCCGGCCTGCAGGCGCGAAGCCGCGGGTATCGAACGGGATTCGAAGCCAAAGCCTTGGGAGGTGACGCCCCCAGTGAATCCGGTTGCGGCCAGAGCAGCCGCCGGAGGCGGAGCGCCGATCGAAAGAACGGGATCATAGGCCCCTTGAACGGCGCGAAGCCCCCACTCGCTGATCTGCACACCGGTCCTCTGGAGCTGAATCTCCGTGTTGTTCTCCAACGCCTTCAAAATAGCCTCGTGCAACGAGAGGTACCAGAGACGTTCCACGTCCACGCCCACGCGCTTGAGCATAAGCGGCTTGACGCGTCCGAGTGAGATCGGCTCCTGCGTCGCTTCCGTGACCCCAGGCGATCGTTGGATCGCCTGGGGGGCTCCCGATGCGGAGTGCTGCGCCCACACCAAGCGACAGGGAAATGCGCCGAGGAGTATCGTCCCCATGCCCATCCATGCGCTGAGGAGAAGAGAGCGATTCCTTTTCATCATTCATGCCCTCCGTGCATGAGATCATGACAGCATATTCTTCCGCTTCCCTCCGGCGCAAGCAAGAGTGTGCGAGCCCTTGACAAAAGCTCCGTGCGCTCTCCTACAATCCCGCCGTCACGATCGGGGTCCTCATGGGGGATGCCCCGGGAGAGGTCATGGCGGATCAAGGAGGGAGGATGTATGAGCAGAGCACAGAGACGTCTTTTCATCGTCCTATTGATGGCGAGCCTCTGGCCAGGATTCGCTCGGAGCGATCTTCGGGCCGTCGGACGCGGATCCGTCTCTCCTCAACAGATCGAAGCATACAAGCAGGAACTGCTCGGAGCGATTGATGGGATGAGCCGATTCACCCAGGTCATGGTGGACATGATCTTCAGCTTCGCGGAGCTGGGTTTTCAGGAGTTCGAGACCTCGCGATACGTGACTGAGCTCTTGGAGAAAGAAGGGTTCCGCGTCGAGCGCGGCGTAGCGGGCATTCCCACAGCGTGGGTGGCGAGCTGGGGGCGAGGCCAGCCCGTCATCGGTTTCATCGCCGACATTGATGCGATTCCCGGCGCGTCGCAAAAGCCGGGCGTCGCTTATCACGACCCTCTTGTTGAGGGCGCTCCGGGGCACGGCGAGGGACATAATGCCGGACAAGCAGTGATCGTCACGGCTGCCTTCGCGCTCAAACGGCTCATGGAGCGCTACCGGCTGCCAGGGACACTGAAGCTGTATCCGGGCGTCGCCGAAGAGTTGCTCGGGAGCAAGAACTATTTCGTGCGCGCCGGTCTGTTCAAAGACGTGGACATCGTCCTGGGCGCGCACATCAGCGACGGATTCAGCACGGCTTACGGGGTGACCAATACGGGGCTGATCTCCACGCAGTTCACCTTCCGCGGGGAGGCGGCTCACAGCGCAGGGGCTCCCTGGCGCGGACGGAGCGCGCTGGATGCCGTCGAGTTGATGAACATCGCCTGGAACTTCCGGCGCGAGCATCTTCGCCCGCAGCATCGGTCGCACTATGTCATCGTCGAGGGCGGGGACCAGCCTAACGTCGTCCCAGATCGCGCGACCGTGTGGTACTATTTCCGGGAGACCGAATACGCGCGCATCAAGCAGTTGCATGAGATCGGCCAAAGGATCGCGAAAGCCGCTGCTCTGATGACCGACACCGAAGTCACCGAGCGCATCCTTGCCGCGACGTGGCCCACGCACTTCAACAAGGTCGTGGCCGAAGTGTTGCAAAAGAATATCGAGCGAGTGGGCATGCCTGCGTGGAGCGAAGCCGATCACGCACTGGCGAAAGCTCTACAACGAGAGATCGGTGCCGAACCCGTCGGCCTCAAGACCGAAGTCGGGCGGCTCGAATCCGGACGCGAAGCACTGAGTGCTGGCTCGGACGACATCGGTGAGATCTCTTGGAATGTACCGACGGTCTATCTGCGCTTTCCCGGAAATATCCCCGGTCTTCCGGGCCATCATTGGGCGAACGCCGTGAGTATGGCCACGCCCATTGCGCATAAAGGAGCGACAGCCGGAGCGAAGGCTCTTGCCTTAACGGCCTTGGACTTCCTCACCCAACCCGAATTGGTGCGCGCCGCGTGGGCCTACTTCCGCGAGCAGACGAAGGATCAGCCGTGGGTCTCGCTTATCCCCGAAGGCACGCCACCGCCCATTCATCTGAATCGGGAGAAGATGGAACGCTTTCGCCCGGAATTGAAGCGATTCTACTTCAATCCCGAGAGGTACGAGACCTACCTTCAACAGCTCGGCATTCGCTATCCGACACTCCGACCCTGAGGGCGGCTCCCGGCGCTCTCGGATGCTCAGCGCGGGGGGAGGAGCAGGGCGTTGAAGAGTACCTTGAATGTGCCCCAGCTCTGCCCCCGGTGTTGCGGGCGGAATCCGACGAGGAGGATGCGCCCGCGCCCATAGGGCACGTCGAGCAGAGCCGCGCGCTCGGCGATCTTCTCCCGGCCTAACAGATAGCCGCTTCGCAACGGATCCGCCGTATATCGTGCGACGACTTCCGGCGCTTGACCCGCATTCGCCGTGATCTCGAACGCCAGCCCCCCTACGACATAGACGTCGACCTCCGTCGGCATGCCATACGCCACCGGATGATTCGGATTCATCGTCACGCGCAAGATGGAGCCGGGACAGAAATACTCGTTCGGAGAGAGACCGCGCAGGACGTTGCGCACCGGAAGCCCGAACTCTTCAATCACAAAATCGGAAGATTCGCCTAAGGCGAGGAGCGTCCCCCCGGCGGCGACGAATGCCTTCAGATGCTCCACGCCTTCTTTCCCCAAGCCCCCCGTGTACTCCGGAGGATAAGAGCCGGGGCGATGGCCCTCGCGAATCTCGCGCGGGGAATCGCTCGGCAGGATGATCACGTCAAACCGAGAGCGGAGGTCGCCCGCGCGAATGTCCGGATCGCGCAGTGTCGTGTAAGCGAAACCGAAGCGCTCGAGCACCCATCGCGTCCACCCTTCATCCATCGAAGGCACCCAACTGCGATAGAGCCCAATGCGTCGTCGCTCCACCGGAATAAGCGCCGGAAGTCGCTCGCTCGTAGCGCGAACGTCCACGCCGTGACGGCGTGCGACGTCCTCCACCGTGATCCTCAGATCGCGGGGAGTGCCCGGTGCCTGTCGCACGGCCGCACGAGAAGCGCGCGCGCCTTCCACGGCGTGCAGGACGAACGTTCCCGCCGGATAGCGGTGTCCATCAAGGGTCACCTCGCTCGCGATCCGGCTCACCCGGAAAAGGCCGGAATCCAAAAGCTCGTTCACAGCCGAAAAGGCGCGATTTGCTTTCGGCTCGATAAGCCATGCGCTCTGCGCGACCGACCGCGATTCAGCTCCGCGCGCGTCGCTCACACGCCCGATAATGGAGACCGTCTCCGTGACTTTCTCCAGGCGCGCGTCAAAGGGACGGGCGATCTCGACAACGTGCACCCCCATTTGCAGGGGAAGCGTCCATCCGGCGACATCGTAGGGACGCTCGGGTGGCCCTCCCGGATAGAGGCGTCGTTCCGGATAACGCTGAATCTCCAGCAGTGTCTTCGCCAGAGCACGGAGCGGTTGCGCCAGCAGGATCACAAAGCTGCCCGCCGGATAGGTCGTTCCATCCGCGACAAAGGGTTCCGTGGCCCGATGGACTTCGACGCCCTGCGCCATCAAGATGTTCAGCAGGTGCGCCGTCGTCGGCCGATCCCACTGCTCCGGCGGGATGATGTAGGCGAAGGGCTCCTCGGTTCGTCCTCGCTCGATGGCCCGCTTCCCGAGGTGATAGAAGTCGCGGAGAAACTCCGCGCGATAGCGCGCGGCCACACGAAGCAAGGCCTGCGCCGCCACCAGCTCCATCTGCAAGATGTCCATCGGACGCCACAGGCCTCCGGGCCAGGGATCGGGAAAGTTGGTGGCGCGCTCCAACGGATTCGGCAACCCGCGTGTCGCGCTGCGCAATTGCTCCCGCGTGAGCAGGATGGGCGTCATCAGGCGCGCGCTCGCCGCCTCGGTCAAGATCCCCACCATGTTGTGGTAATAGGGCATCGTGCGCAGCCCGCCCGCCCACCACGTGTCGTATTGCGCATGGGTCACCACGCCGCGAAATCCCGCTCTCGCCAATGCCCAGGCCATGTGGTGGCCGATCACAGCCACGCTGCCAAGCAGGATGGGATCAATGTTCGGATTCGGCGGATCGTAAAACGGCGGCACGAACATGCGCGCGCCCGTGGATCCCATCTGATGCACGTCGTAGAGGATTTGCGGGAACCATTCGCGATAGAGCACGCGCGTGATCGCCTGCGTCTCCGCTTGAGTGAGCATGAACCAATCGCGATTGTTATCGTGCCCGGTGTAGGGGTGATACAACTCCGGCGGTGCCGTCCCCTCATACGGTGTTCCCAGCGTGCGCCGATACCAAGAAGCGACGATATCAATGCCATCGGGATTCGGACTCGGGAAGAGCAGCAGGATCACACGATCCAAGATCTCACGCGTCTCCGAGGAGACATCCGACGCCAGCCGGTACGCCAGCTCCATCGCCATCTGCGATCCGACGATCTCCGTCGAGTGGATCGAGCAGGTGATGGCGACGATCACCCGCCCCTCCTCGATGAGACGCTCAGCTTCGGCCTCATCGGCGATCGTGCGGGGATCGGCCAATCGGCGCGTGATCTCGCGATATCGGTCCAGACGGGCCATGTTCTCCGGCGAAGTGATCACGACCATGAGGATCGGCCGATCCTGCGTCGAACGCCCGATCTCCAAGACATGAACGCGCGAAGACGCGTCGTCCAATCGCCGAAAGTACTCGACGATCTGCCCCCAATCCGCCAGACGCCGATCCTCGCCCGGCTGAAAGCCGAGCACCGAAGCGGGCGAGGGGACATCTTCCTGGACCGAAGCAAAGGCCAGCGCCCGACCGACGAGCGCAACACCGACAAGAAGTAGGTGGAGTCGTTTCCTCATACTCTCCCTCCCGCGCTCACATACCGGCGTGCCTTCGGCCTCCCCTTCCGTTGTCGAACGACGGGCAAGAGTTTATCATATCCCCGATTTTGTGCAAGTGATGCTGAGGAGGGTCGCGAAGGTGGATCGCGTGCGGGGATGGACAGTATTGGCGTTTTGGAGCCTCAGCCTCGTCGTGATCTCCCCCATGCTCTTTGCCCTTTTCCTCCTGCTTCGGCGAAAGCGCATCCTCTATGCTCCGGCCCGATTCTTCATCCGGATCGGGCTTCGGCTCGGCGGCGTGCGATTCCATGTTCAAGGAGCGGAGAAACTCGATCCGCATCAGACGTATCTCTTCCTCTCGAACCATCAGAGTCTGCTCGATCCACTCATCCAATTGGTCGGACTCAGGCGAGACCTCGCTTTTCTGGCGAAGAGAGAGTTATTCCGGTGGCCTCTGCTCAACTGGGGACTTCGGTGGATGGACTGCGCGCCGATTGATCGCTCCGATCGAGAACGAACGGTTGAGAGCTTGCGCCAGGCCGCCGAGAAGCTCAAGCGCGGAGTGAGCTTCCTCGCCTATCCCGAGGGCACGCGCACGCCCGATGGGACGCTGCTGCCCTTTCGGAAAGGAGCCTTCCTTCTGGCGCTGGACGCAGGCGTTCCAATCGTGCCGGTGACGATCCTCGGCGCCTACGAGGTGATGCCCAAGGGGCCGTTGCGGTGTCGGCCGGGGCACGTCCGAGTCGTCGTGCACGAGCCCATTCCGGTCCTCGCCTTCAGCGCTGGGAATCTCGACGCTTTAATAGCAGCAGTCCGTCGCGCTATCGCTTCGGCTCTGCCGGACTCGGACGTTCGGAGACGAACATGCCTCGCGAGATCTACCTTGACGTAGAAACGCAACGGCTGTCCCACGAAGTGCCGGGGGGATGGGCGAACATCCGCGCCTTCGGCCTCGCCGTCGCGGTCACGTGGGATGAGGCGCACTCTTTTCGCACCTGGTTCGAACCGGATGCTCTCCGCCTGATCGCCGAGCTGGAGACGTTCGATCGGATCATCACCTTCAATGGCGAACGCTTCGATTTCTCCGTCCTGAGCGCTCGAAAAGCCGTCGTGGAAGGATTGCGCTTCGTGGGGTGAGAGATAGCGGTGGTGGTGTTGTGGAGGTATAGCTTGCGCAGTTTGCTGGTGCGGCGCACAAGTGCTGCTCTGACGGTGTTGGGAATCGCGCTGACAACAGCGACCTTCGTGGGCGTCATGGCGTTGGCGAAAGGCTTGGAGACCGCATTCCTCTCGACGGGAGAGCCGTTGAACGTCCTGATCCTCCGACGCGGATCGGAATCGGAGCTCCAGCAGTTTCATCGGGCACGACGCGTGGCCCGTCGTTCGATACCTGCCGAGCGTTCGGAGGAATGCTCGCGGCGAACCACTGGCTTCGGCCGAGCTCGTGGTCACCATCAGCATGTCCCGCCGCGATGAAAGGGAAGAAGTGAACGTGACGGTGCGCGGTCTCTCGCCTGAGGGATTGGCCCTGCGACCACAGGTGCGAATCGTTGAAGGACGAATGTTCCCTCCGGAATCACGCGAGGCCCTGGTTGCCCGTCGTGTCTCTGAGCGATTCCAGAATCTGCGGGTGGGCGACGACATGCGATTCGGCAAAGGCTCCTGGCGTGTGGTGGGCATTTTCGAAGCTGGAAACACGGCGTTCGATTCCGAGATCTGGGTGGACGTGAACCAGTTGGCGAGCGACTACGGCAGGCCCGGATATTCCTCCTTCTTGCTCCGTGCTTCGGATGAGGCGGCAGTGCTGAAGATCGGGGAAGCAATTGAGCGAGAGCGCCGTTTCCTACTGCTGGCACAGCCAGACTCGGACGGCCCGCCTCATATCACGGACGTTAGGTGCGTCGTGTAGGGAATGGAGGAGGAATGACCGAGACGGACCTCTCCGACAGCTCCTCCAAAACGCTCAGGCCCCCGTCCGCGTGTGGAGGCTCCTTGGATAAGAGAACGCGCAACGATGGGCTTGGCTTCTGAATCATGGGACACGGCATCTGCGCCGTTTGATCGCCGAAGCGGCTCTCACAAATCCTGGAACAAGGCGGCGACATCTACTTCGAGGGATGGGATGAGGCGACTGCGAATGCACCCTGTCCCTTGTTGAGACTCGGCCAGTACGAGCCGTCCCTCCCGCAGTTCATACATCTCCACGCGCTGAGATTCAGGGTCCACCACCCAGTATTCTCGCACGCCCGCTTCGGCATAGTCGTACCGCTTGTCCAGAAGGTCTAGCTGTGCCGTGGGTGGAGAGAGGACTTCCACGATGAGATCCGGCGCCCCCTCGATGTGAGTTTCTTTCAAGCGATCGGCGTGCTCCCGGAGGACCACCAGCAGGTCCGGTTGATAGACCGTGTCCTCCCGGAGCTTCACATCCAGAGGAGCATCGTAAACCTCTCCCAGGCCTGGCTTCAGTACGGCTTCCACCAGGAGTAATTCCAGGCGAAGGGAAATCTTCTGGTGCAGACGCGATGGGGATGGGCTCGGCATGGGCACCCCTCGGACGAGGATCCAGTAACCGGGTTGGTCCTCCACCCAGCGACGGAAGTCTTCATACCGATCAAACCGCAGGTCTGTGGCGGCGGACTTTTTCATAGCGCACCTCGCGACCCTGAAAAAATATATCACTCATCCAAGCGCCGTATCCATCGCGCACATGCCCGCCCGAGGACGACGGCAGTGATGAAACGTGCGCTATCGGCCTCAGCGCATGCCCTTTCGCATCGAGGCCTCATCTCTCCGAGGGGGACCCCAGTGCTCGCGCCGGCTTTCAGGCAGGTCCGGACGAACTGTTTGCGCCCGTTTCTGAGGTGCGGTACAGTTGATGCTCGTCATGAAAAGGAGGCGCCCCGGGCGGTCGTGCGATCGCGCGGGGACACTGCGAAGCGGGCGAGGTGGGGGGGATCCCACGGGGGACCTCCAGGGATGAGGCGCGAGATGGCATCTTTTACATGCGCACGGTCCTCTGTTCGGGCGTTCGCCGCTGCGCTGAAGAAGGCGCGCGCGGGAGAGCGCGTGCAGCGCGACGAAGCACTTCTGCTCATCCGCGCGGAGGGAGATGACCTGTGGGCGCTTCTGGAAGCGGCTGCCGAGGTGCGCGATCGGGGGCGCGGACGGACGATCACCTTCTCCAAGAAGATCTTCCTCCCGCTCACCAACCTGTGCCGCGACTACTGCGCCTATTGTACATTCCGAAAGGATCCGGGCGATCCCGACGCGAGAACAATGACGCCTGAAGAAGTGCTCGCGGTCGCGCGTGCCGGAGAGCGGCTCGGGTGCAAGGAAGCGCTCTTCAGCCTGGGTGATAAGCCGGAGCGCGCCTTTCCTGAGATGCGCCGGACACTGGCGGCGCTCGGGCATGGGACGACGATCGAGTATCTCCACGCCATGTGCGCGCGCCTGTTGCGGGAGACGACGCTGCTGCCGCATGTGAATCCGGGTGTGATGAGTGAGGACGAGATGCGCGCGCTCAAGGAGGTGAGCGTGAGCATGGGGCTGATGCTGGAGAATGCCAGCCCGCGCTTGCTCCGGCGTGGCGGACCTCATTTCCGCGCTCCGGATAAGCATCCGCGCCTCCGGCTGCGCATGATTGCTGATGCGGGACGCTTGCGCATCCCGTTCACGACGGGGTTGCTCATTGGGATCGGCGAGACCCTCGAGGAGCGCGTGGATTCGCTCTTGGAGTTGCGCGCCCTGCATGAGACATACGGACACATCCAGGAGATCATCATTCAGAATTTCCGGGCGAAGCCGGATACGCCCATGCGCGCGCATCCGGAGCCGACATTGGAAGACCTGGCGCGCACGGTGGCCGTCGCTCGACTCCTCTTTGGTGGCGAGATGAACATTCAAGTTCCGCCGAATCTCATCCTTCAAGAACCCCACGCGATCTCGCGATCGCATGGGGACCTCCGCGATGCTCCCTCGACGCTCACGGCATCCTCGCCGAGAGCGACCGAGGCACTGGATATGATGCTTCGGGCTGGGATCAATGACTGGGGGGGGATTTCGCCTCTCACCCGCGACTACATTAACCCCGAATACCCGTGGCCCCACATCGAATGGTTGCGCGACGAGATGCGCGCGCGCGGCTTCGAACTGCGCGAGCGCTTGGCCATCTACCCGGAATTCATCCGCACGCCGGGGTTTCTCGCCCCGGCGCTTTTGGAGCGCGTGCGAGCGCGCGTGACCCCGGAGGGGTATCCCGTGTGAGGGGGGATCATGATGAAGGTCACCTTGGCGCGTGAACGCCATGTCGAATCCTTGGAGCGCTGGCTCTCCCGTCTTTCCCCTGACGTCGCTCGGATCCTGGAAGCAGCGCTCATGGGGCGCGAACTCGGCGTGGAAGAGGGCCTGCGCCTCGCCCAGGCAACAGGCGAGGAGCTTCAGGCGCTCATTGCCGTCGCCGATCGAGTGCGACAAGAGACTGTGGGAGATATCGTCACCTATGTCGTCAACCGCAACATCAACTTCACCAACATCTGCTTCGTCGGATGCAGCTTCTGCGCCTTCAGTCGCACCCCGAAGGAGCGAGATGCGTATGCGCTGACGCTCGAACAGGTCGCCGAGAAAGCCGCTGAGGCCTGGCGGCGAGGCGCCACCGAGGTCTGCGTGCAGGGCGGATTGCCTCCGAACATGGACGGGTTCTTCTACCGCGATCTCTTGCGCGCCATCAAAGCGCGCGTTCCCGAGATTCACATCCATGCGTTCTCGCCGATGGAGATCGTCTACGGCGTCGAGCGAACAGGACTGCCGCTCCGCGACTACCTGCTCATGCTGAAGGAGAACGGTTTGGATACGCTGCCGGGGACGGCCGCCGAGATCCTCGATGATACGGTGCGATGGCGGATCTCGCGACAGAAGCTCTCTGTCGCCCAATGGGTCGAGGTGATCACGACAGCCCACGAACTGGGCATCCGCTCGACCTCCACGATGATGTACGGGCATGTGGAGACGCCGGAGCATTGGGTCCGACATCTGCTCCTGTTACGAGATATTCAGAAGCGCACGGGCGGCTTCACGGAGTTCGTTCCTTTGGGGTTCGTCCCCTGGAACACGGTGCTCTACAAGCTCGGGAAAGCCCGTCCGGGGCCGACCGTGGACGAGCATCTGAAAGTGCATGCGCTGGCGCGGTTGCTCCTGCGCGGATGGATCGAGAACATTCAAGTCTCCTGGGTGAAGCTCGGGCGTGCACTCTCGCAGCAGTGCTTGCAAGCGGGGGCTAACGACTATGGGGGCACGCTCATGGAGGAGAACATCTCGCGGCTGGCCGGGGCGACGGCTGGGGAGTATATGGCGCCGGAAGAATTTCACGCGCGCATTCGCGAGCTCGGGCGCATTCCGGCAGAGCGCACGACGACCTATCAAATCCGACGCGTGTTCGCCTGAACCGGAGGCTCCGGTCTTCGAGCGTCGCGCCCTTGGCCTCACCCCGGGGGGACGGTTGACCGGTCCGCCACGCGAGGCGTACAATCTCTCCTCGCCCTATGGAGAGAGCAGACCTGTTGCTTCTTGCGGCGGCGATCGCGTATGTGCTCGCCTTGCTCCACCTGATCGCGAGTCTCTGGGGGAGAGGCGCGCGCTTCGGGACATGGCGTCTTGCTCTCCCTCTCGCGGTGGGATTCGGCGCGCACACGATCTGGCTCGTGCGTGCAGCGATTCGGTTCGGCCACATCCCGATGATCAGCACGCAGGAGGTCTTCGCGCTCCTGGCGTGGGCGATCCTCGTCTACTACCTCCTCCTGCAGAGGGCGCGCCGTCGGGCGGATGTCCTCGGCGTCTTCGTCCTGCCGATCGTCGTGCTCTTCGTCCTTGTCGCACTCGTCTCGACCGGATTCACCCTGCTGCCGCACGAATTGGAAGATGTCCTGCGCATGCCGGCCCTCCCGCTTCACATTGGTTTCATGATGCTCGCCTATGCGGGTTTCCTGCTCGCCTTCCTGGCGGCGCTGATGTATCTGCTACAGGAACGCGAACTCAAGCGCAAGCGCTTTGGTCTCATCTATCGGTATTTCCCTTCTCTCTCCACCTGCGAGACCATCGGCTATCGGTCGCTGCTGCTTGGCTTTCTCATGCTCACGTTGGGGATCGGGACGGGGGTCATCCTGCTTCATCGGAGCGATCCGGTTTTCTGGCGCGGTGATCCGATCATTGTGCTCGCCCTCGTCACCTGGCTCTTCTACCTGATCGTCGTGCACTATCGGTTGGCCGCGGGATGGCGCGGCCGTCGGGCGGCTCTGTTGCTCATCGTCGGATTTCTGGCGACGGCCGCGACGTTTGTGAGCGCTCGTCTCTTTGGTCACATCTTATGACGATCGTCTTGGTCGGGCTGAATCATCGAACGGCACCCATCGAGGTGCGCGAGCGCCTGGCCTTCACGGAAGAGGAGCTTCCCGACGCCCTGCGACGGCTTGTGGACGGCGTGGCGATCGCCGAGGGCCTCATCCTCTCCACCTGCAACCGTGTGGAGATTCTTGCCGCTACAGGAGTCCCCACGCGATCCTCAGATCGCGCGGAGCGCGCCGCGATCGAGCGCATCCGTGCCTTTCTTCGAGATCAGCGTCAGGTCCCTCCGAATGTGTATGAAGCTGCGCTCTATCACTATGTGGATCGGGAAGCCGTCCGACATCTCTTTCGCGTCACGGCCGGTTTAGATTCCCTCGTCCTCGGGGAGCCGCAGATCTTCGGACAGGTGAAGGACGCCTATGCGCGCGCTCTCGCCGCGGGAACGGTGGGCAAGACGCTTCACCTGCTTGTGCCGCGCGCGTTTTCGGTCGCCAAGCGCGTGCGCACGGAGACGGCCATCGGAGAGGAAGCCGTCTCGGTCAGCTCGGTCGCTGTCGAGCTGGCGCGGAAGATTTTCGACGATCTGCAGGGGAGGACTGTGCTTCTGGTCGGGGCGGGCAAGATGGCAGAGCTCACCGTTCGACATCTTCTGGCCTCCGGTGTCCGTCACCTGCTCATCTGCAATCGCACGCGGGAGCGCGCCGAGCAGCTCGCGACTCAATTCGGCGCGGAGGCGCTCTCGCTCGAGGTGTTGCCGACCTCCCTCGCTCGCGCCGATATCCTCATCTGCTCGGCCGGAGGGACTGAGCCCATCGTGCGACGCGAGCATGTGGCCGCCGCCATGCTCGCGCGGCGCAATCGCCCGCTCTTTCTCATTGACATCTCCGTCCCCCGCACAGTCGAACCGAGCGTCGGGCAGCTCGCCAACGTCTTCCTCTACGATATTGACGATCTCGAACAGATCGCCCACGCCCATATGGAACGCCGCCGACATGAGGCAGCGCGCGCGGAGATGATCGTGGATCAGGCGGTAGAGGCCTTTATGAAGTCGCTCCGCAGCCTCGAGATCGGCCCCGTGATTGCGGCTTTTCGGCGCCGCCTGGAAGAGATCGCTTACGGCGAATTGGAGCGCCACCGGCGATATCTCGGCACGCTCACGCCGGAGCAGGAGCGCGCGCTTCGCCACCTGCTGGAGAGCATCATCAATAAATTCGCCCATCCGGCCATCGCCCGCCTACATCAAGCGGCGCGCGACGACGCGCGGCGACCTGAGGAGCTGAGTGTCGTGGAGCTGTGGACGGACATCCTGGAGACTCAAGAGCGTTCATCCTCGCGAGAATGAGACCATGAAGCGCTCATCTCTCATCCTGGGATCGCGAGGGAGCCTGTTGGCGCTCCGTCAGGCAGAGATCGTGCGCGCGAAGCTCACGGCGCGGTATCCGGAGCTTCACCTCTTGGTGAAAGTCATCAAGACAAGCGGCGACCGCATCGCCGACCGTTCCCTGACGGACTTTGGGGGTAAGGGCCTCTTCATCAAAGAACTGGAAGAGGCCTTGCTCGCCCGGGAGATTGATCTCGCCGTCCACAGCTTGAAAGACATGACGGCGGAAATCCCCGCAGGCTTGCACCTGGCCGCCGTCCTGGAGCGCGAGGATCCGCGCGATGCTCTGATCACCCGGACGGGACGTGGGACGTTGCTCACCCTGCCGGAAGGAGCGATCCTCGGGACCAGCAGCCTGCGTCGTGCGGCGCAAGTGCGCGCGCAGCGCCCCGATCTCCAGATTCGACCCTTGCGGGGAAACGTGGACACGCGCTTGCGAAAGCTCGACGACGGCCACTATGATGCGATCATCCTCGCCACGGCCGGACTCGTGCGCCTGGGCCTGGAAGAGCGCATCGTCGAGCGCATTCCTACGGAGGTGATGATTCCGGCCATCGGACAAGGCGTCATTGCCGTTGAGACGCGCGCCGACGACGATGAGGTGAACGCTCTGCTCGCTCCCCTCGATCATCCGCAGACGCGTTCAGCGATAACAGCAGAGCGAGCCGTCTTGCACCGATTAGGCGGGGGATGCCATGTCCCGATCGCCGCCCATGCCGACGTCCTTCCCCATGACCCCTCTCACCTGATCCTGCGGGGGATGATCGCCAGTCCGGACGGCGCGCGCCTGTTGAGCGCTCATGTGGTCGGCCCTCTCACCGAAGCGGCGGCGCTCGGCCGCCACCTGGCGGAACAGCTCCTCGCTCAAGGAGCCCTCGCCCTCCTCCATCTGTGACTCACCGCCCAAGGGCGTAGCGGAGCACAAAGAGGACAGCGAAGAGATAGAGAATCCAATGGACGTCGCGGCCTCGCCCGGCAACGAGTTTCAAGAGCGCGTATGAGATGAAGCCGAAAGCGATCCCGTCGGTGACACTGAAGCTGAGCGGCATGATGATTATGGTCAGAAAAGCGGGAATGGCTTCTGTCATCTCCTCCCAGGGGATACGCGACACCTCCTTCATCATGAACGTCCCGACGAGAATAAGAGCGGGCGCGATGACGGGATAGAGCGTGATCCCCTGTGCCGTGTGATATCCCCCGCCGATCATGCGCACCAGGGGATAGAAAAGCAGCGAAAGCAGAAAGAGCGCGGCCGTCACGAGATTCGCCAACCCTGTCCGTCCGCCTGCGGCGACGCCTGTCGCGCTCTCGATATAAGCGGTGACCGTAGACGTCCCGAGCACAGCACCACCTACCGTACCGATGGCATCCGCCAGAAGGGCTTCGCGAGCACGCGGCAGCACGCCATTTCGCAATAGACCCGCCTGTCCGGCAACCCCCACCAGCGTCCCGACCGAATCGAAGAGCGCCAAGAAGAAGAAGACGAAGACCGCTTCCCACATCTCCGGGCGCAGTGCTCCCAGGAGATCGAGCCGAAGAAACGTCGGGGCGAGCGACGGCGGGCGACCGAAGAGCCCCTGATACTGAACAAGTCCCAGCAGAAGCCCTGTGACGGTCGTCACCAGAATTCCCCACAACACGGCACCACGCACCCGACGGACGGAGAGGAGCGCCATCACGGCGAGCCCGAAGAGGGAGAGGAGGGTGGGAGACGCCCTCAGATCGCCCAACGCCACCAGCGTCCCCGAGGAGGCAGTGATTAAACCCGCCCATTGAAGGCCAATCGTCGCGATGAGCAGGCCAATACCGGCGGCGATCGCATGCCTGAGCGAGGCCGGAATGGCCGTGATGAGCCGTTCGCGCAGTCCGACCCCTGCCGTGAGGATGAACACAATCCCGGCGAGCGCCACTGCGCCCAAGGCCACCGTCCAAGGCACGCCCATCCCCAGGACGACCGTGTAGACGAAGAAGAAGTTATGCCCCATAGCCGGAGCAACGGCGATCGGATAATTGGCCAGAAAAGCCATCAGGAGCGTCGCTCCGGCGCTCGCCACACATGTCGCGACGAGCACGGCGCCGAAATCCATCCCCGCCGCGCTCAAAACGGCTGGTTGAACGAAGATGATATAAGCCATGGTCAGGAAGGTCGTCACACCGGCGAGCACTTCCGTGCGGATCGTCGTCCCCAGCTCGCTCAGATGAAACCACCGTTCCAGGAGTGCCCGCGCTCGACTCTCGAGCGTGCGCGCCTTTGGCCCGGTTGTGTCTTTTGCGCTCGCCATTTCTCGGCGGAGCGAGTATAGTAACGGCGCTTCGCTCGATTTTCAATGCGGGAGGGGAGAGATGAAGACGTGCGCACGACGTGTCAGCCGTAAGATGATCACCGTCCTCGCCGCTTTTGGCGTCCTTTTCGCACTGGAGCGCGCCGTACGCGCTGAAGTTCATCGCTTCACGCCCACGGTGGGCTATCCGACGTTCGCGCGACGCGAACCGGTCCTGCGCCTCCGTCCGGGCGACATCGTCGAGACGGAGACGCTCTGGGGCGAATGGTATGAGCGTCCCGGAGGAAAATGGCCCGGCGAGGTAGGCCCGTTCTATATCGAAGGCGCGACGCCCAACGATACGCTCGTCGTGAAGATCCTGCGCCTGCGTCCTAACCGCGATATCGCTATCTCGACGCACAATCCCACCTTTGGCCTTCTGGCTGCTGATCGGTGGACGCCGATGCTGACCGATCCGATTCCGGCCCGCCGCTTCGTGTGGAGGCTCGATCGCGAGCGCATGACGGCAACGTTGGAGCTGCCCGGTAGTCGGATGGGGCGGATCGAGGTCAAACTCTCGCCGATGCTCGGGCGCGTGGCTGTTGCGCCTCCGGGCGAGGAGTCGTTCGACGGACTGTGGCCGGGACCGTTCGGCGGCAATATGGACGCTCCCGATGTGCGCGAAGGGACGACCGTGTATCTGCCCATCTTTCACGAAGGCGCGCTCTTCTACTTCGGCGATGGGCACGCCCTGCAGGGAGATGGGGAGATCTGTGGCTCCGGATTGGAGACGACGATGGAGGTCACTTTCCAGTTCGACCTCATCAAAGGGAAGAAGATCGCCTGGCCCCGCTTGGAGGATGACACCTCCATCATGGTCGCCGGCAGCGTTCGCCCGCTTGTGGATGCCGTGCGCATCGCGTGCGTGGAGCTGATCCGCTGGCTCGTCGAAGACTACGGCTTCGAGAAATGGGAAGCCCTGCAGGTCGTCTCACAACTGGCGGTCTTGCGCATCGCGAATGTCGTGGATCCCCATTACACGGTCGTCGCCAAATTCCCGAAGTCCTATCTCCCGCGCTGAACACACGAGCACTCCCTGTGGGGACTCCGAACGGTCATCCTCGCGCGCGCAGCGCCATGCGGAGCGTGCGCGCAATGCGCGTGATCTCCTTCTCCCGCAGTTCGGGATAGAGGGGGAGCGCCAAGACCGTACGCGCGCACTCCTCGGCCACGGGGAAATCTCCAGGCCTATAGCCAAGATACCGATATGCCGGCTGCAGATGCAGCGGCATGGGATAGGGCACGGCCGTCTCGATCCCCGCCTCGGCTAAGTATTGGCGAATACGCTCCCGATCGGGCACGCGGATGACGTAACGATGGTACACATGTCGCCCATAGGGCATCTCCTCGGGGAGCGTGATTTCCTCCACATCCGCGAGTTTCTGCCGATAGAGGGCGGCCAGCTCTCGTCGCCGCTCGTTCCATGCCTCCAGATACCGGAGCTTGGCGCGAAGGATCGCCGCTTGCAGCGCATCCAGCCGATAATTGAACCCTTCCTCCAGATGCACATCCCCGTCGGCCCGCCCATTGTTGACGAGGCGACGCAGACGTTCCGCCCATTCCCCATTGCCCGTCACAACGGCTCCGGCTTCCCCACAAGCCCCCAAGTTCTTGCTCGGATAGAAGCTGAAGCAGCCGAGATCGCCGAGACTGCCTGCTTTGAACATGGTCGCCGCGACGGGCATTCCCCCCTGGGGATTCCAAGGGGCGCGCTCCATTCGATATTCAGCCCCATGAGCTTGCGCAGCATCTTCGATCACACGGAGATTGTACCGCTGAGCCAGCTCCAGGATCGGTCGCATGTCCGCCATCTGCCCGTAGAGATGGACGGGCAGAATCGCCTTCAGCCGTCGCAACGTCGTGCGATTGACGAGGTGGCCGATCCGGTCGTTGAACGCATACTCCCGTTCGAGCGTCTCCTCGAGTCGGGCGATGTCGAGCGTGTACGACCGCCGCTCGATATCCACGAAGACCGGACGGGCTCCCGTGCGCGTGATCTCGGAGGCGGTCGCAATGAAGGTGAAGGGGACAGTGATTACCTCATCTCCCGGCCCGATGTCGAGCACAAGCAGGGCGAGGTGCAGGGCCGCAGCTCCCGATCCCGTTCCCACGGCATGAGCGACGCCGCAGTAGGCGGCCCATTCGCGCTCGAAGCGCGCGACCTCCTCCCCGAGGACGAAACGCCCGGACTTGAAAACGCGCTTGATCGCTGACTGGATGCGCTTGCGAATCCGCCGGTGTTGGCGCCGAAGATCAACAAGCGGAATCGGCACGGCGTCCCTCCGCGCGCGCGCCTTCCCCGCGATCCTCCGGAGTACCCCCCCGTGGGGACTCTCGTCGCGTGGGGGCTTCAAGGGGATCCTGCGTAGAAACGTCCGTGCTCTTCTCCGGCGAACGTTCGACGGGGCGGTAGAGCGTATCGCGCTGCTGCGGGCGGAATCCGGCGTCGGTGATCAGGCGGCGAATCTCAGCTTCGCTCACCGAAAGACGCGGTGCGCCGGCTGCCGTCACGACGTTCTCCTCAATGATCGTGCTGCCGAAATCGTCCGCACCGAAGTACAATCCCACTTGCGCGACCTTCAGCCCTTGCGTCAGCCACGAGACCTGCAGGTGATCCACATTATCGAGGTAGAGACGCGAAACAGCCAGCAGCTTCAAATACTCCACGGCCGTCGCCTCCGGCCCTCCCGTCCGGCCCAGTGCCGTGTTCTCCGGCTGATATGTCCACGGGATGAACGCCGTGAAGCCCCCCGTCTCATCCTGCAGCGCCCGAATGCGTTCCAGATGCTGCGCGCGATGCCAGAGCGATTCCCCGAATCCGATGACCATCGTCGCCGTCGTGCGCAAGCCCTCCTCATGAGCAATGCGCATGACCGTGAGCCACTCCTCGGTCGTCGTCTTCCGCCCGATGCGGCGCCGAATCTCATCATCCAGGATCTCGCCGCCTCCCCCCGGAATCGAGCCCAAGCCCGCCGCCTTCAACCGACGAATGACCTCGCGGAGAGGGAGCTTAGAAACGCGCGCGATATGCACGATCTCGGTCGGAGAGAAGCAATGCAGGTGAATCCCATACCGCTCTTTGATCGCCCGCAAGAGGTTCTCGTAGTACTCGATCTTCAAATACGGATTCAACCCGCCTTGCATCAAAATGCCCGTTCCGCCCAGGGCGATCGTCTCCTCGATCTTCCGGAACAACTCCTCCAGCGGCAGCACATATCCTTCGGGCGATCCCGGTGGCCGATAGAAGGCGCAGAAGTGGCAGTATTGAATGCAGATGTTCGTGTAGTTCACATTGCGATCAATGATGTAGGTGACGACGTCGCCGGGATGCTTTCGCCGCCGGATCGTGTCCGCTGCCATGCCCAGGGCAATCAGGTCATCCGAGGCCAGCAGACACACGGCATCCTCTACCGTGAGGCGCTCTCCCGCGAGGGCTTTCTCCAAGATCGGACGGATCTCGCGCACGGGTTCTCTCCGCGATTCCCCAAGATACTCCACCGTAGGGGCCCCAGTCGTGTGGGGATCCCGAAACGCCTGCGGCCACTCACCCATCGCCTTTCCTCCCAACATGCCATTACCTTACGGCATGTGCGCTCTCCTCGTCAACGGGAACGCTTCGGGGACCTCGGTAACGGCGCGTCAGCGCACGGGGATGTAATCGAGCACGCCCACATCCCAATAGGTGCGGTACTCCCCAGCCTCATACAAGCGGACGAAATTATTCATGCGCTGCAGTAGTGTCGTGATGAAGTATCCGGGCAAGGCCTCCGGATGCGAGAAGCCATAGCCCACATAACTCCGAATGATGAGGCTGCGCTCGGTTCGTGGCAATGCTTTCACGTTCTCCGCGAATGCCGCGAACGTGTCATTCTGCAGCAAGTAGTACTCGACGTTGGAGACATAGAAGACCGAGACCGTCTCGCCCAGACCGCGTACGTAGTCCCCGATGGCCCGGAGCGCTTTCGGACCGGCGAAGTCGCCCGTCACCGGGATGATCCGATCCTGCTCGTGCAAGCGCTTGAGGAACTGAAAGCTCTCCTCCGCGGCGAGGAAATTACGCGGCCGACCCGTGAGATCGGTCTCCAGAAGAAGCTGGCGCAAAGTGGGGAACTGCCGCCAGGACCGACGGAAGTGCGATTCGTATCGGATATTGAGCCCCTCGTCGAAGAAGCTGCGGGCAATGGCCTCGATGCGCCCCCGATCCTCCGGCCCAAGCGGTACGCCGAACCGGCGTTCGATCATCTCATAGACACGCTCCAACGTCCTGCGCTGGTAACTCGGATCCGGCGATGTTTCGTCCATCGCCTTGACCAGATCGGCGATCGAGGCGCGCGTCCAATGGTCCAAAGGCTCGCGTATCGGCCGACCCAACCACAGGGCCAAATACTCGGCGCGAGTGCGCGCCAGCGCAAAGAGCGCTTTGTAAAAGAGGTGCTGCAGCCGATTGTCGCGCCGGATGTCCACGATAAACGCCCAGCTCGGGCGCACGGCCGCAATGTAGGTGAAATTCTGCTCGGGACCGACGCCGATGTAGACTCCCCCGCGCACGTTCAGCTCGTCGAGCTTCTGCAGGATCTTTTGGTACCCCAGCTCATTTGAGATCAGATTGTCGCTCGGGAAGTACCCGCCCTCTTCCGAGAACTGCGCAATGAGCTGCGCGAAGGCAGGGACGCGCGGTCGAACGGTCACGCGCGGTGTGCACGCCGAGATCAGAAGCAGTCCGAGAAGAAGGAGGCTGCCCGCTCGACGCGCGACACGAGCACAGAAAGGGTCCTCACGCGATCGCCCGGGGTACTCCACCGTGGAGGCTCCCGTGGCGTGGGGTGCCTGCTGGCAGGGTGTCCACCGGACGACGGCTCGGCGCACGATCTCTCTGCGATCCTGAGATCGCCGGAAGAACCCGCGCGAGATCGCATGCGCTCTCATGCCGGGTAATGTATCCCGAGACTCTCCACGAGGCAAGTTGCAGGATCTCAGACGTTGGCCGTCCTCGTGGGAGCTCATGGCGCTTTCAGTCGCCGCCCCATCTCTTCAGCGGAGATCGAAGAGAGAGCACGACAGGGGGATGGTCCTCACCTGGGCGCCCCCTGCGGCTCGACCCTCTTGATGAGCGCCGCGATCTCGCGAACCTGTTGGACGAGATCGCACAGCATCGGAAGGGTCAGCGCCTGCGGTCCATCTGAGAGCGCGCGTTCGGGATTCGGATGCACCTCCACCATGATTCCATCGGCGCCGACGGCGACGCCGGCTCGAGCCAAAGGGATCACCTGCTCGCGACGTCCGGTCCCATGACTGGGATCCACAATGATCGGGAGATGGCTCAGACGCTGCACGGCCGGCACAATCGAGAGATCCAGCGTGTTGCGGGCATGCTGCGCAAACGTGCGCACGCCGCGCTCGCAGAGGATGACATTGTAGTTGCCTTCGGCCATGATGTATTCGGCGGCCAGAAGTAGCTCCTCCAACGTCGCCGACATCCCGCGCTTCAAGAGGACGGGGATGCGAGCCTGCCCGGCGCGCCGCAGCAAGCTGAAGTTCTGCATATTCCGCGCGCCGATCTGCATGATATCCGCATATCGTTCGACCAAATCCGCGCTCTCGTGATCTATGGCTTCGGTCACGATCTTCAGGCCGAAGCGCGCGCGGACTTCGGCCAGAATCTTCAGCCCTTCTTCTCCCAGCCCTTGGAACGAATACGGCGACGTGCGCGGCTTATACGCCCCCCCGCGAAAGAACTTCACGCCGAGCCGGCTCACCCATTCGGCGACCATCATCGTCTGCTCATAGCTCTCGACGGCGCACGGGCCGGCGATGAGAGCGAGCTCCTCACCGCCGATCGTCGCCTCGCCCACGCGCACGACCGTCTTCTCGGGTTTGACCTCGCGGCTTGTGAGCTTATACGGTGGAGAGACGGGGACGGCCTCGATGACGCCCGGCATCCCCTCGAATAATCCCGGATCGAGCGGACCCGGATTGCCCGTGATCCCAATAGCCGTGCGCTGCGCCCCCGGGATGACGTGAGCGCGAAAGCCTAACTCCTCGATCTTGCGGACGACCGCTGCGATCTGCTCTTCGGTCGCCGCCGCGTGCATGACGATGAGCATCTTCCGCCTCCCGTTCTCCTGCGACACATATCCCGTGACGCCCGGCGATAGGGGTCCCTCCGCGAGGGGCAACTCGCTACGGGGGCGTCGTCTCCGACGGTGCGACCTCGCCCGAGGATTCGGCCTCCGCAGCAGATTCTTCCTGTTCGCGCGCGCGCTTCTCCCCGTAGAGGAGATCATCAATGCGCGCCGCGCGCGCAATGGTCTCATCGTAGTGGAAGACCAGCTCCGGGATCGTCTTCACGTGGAGACGCGGATAGAGCTGTCGTCGGATGAATCCCGCGGCGTGATTCAATCGCTCCACCGTTTGTCGCGATTCCTCAGGCGTTCCGAGCGTGCTCACGTAGACCTTGGCATGGCGAAGATCGGAACTCACCTTCACGTGCGTGATCGTGACGAGGCCGAGTTGGGGATCCTTCAGCTCATAGCTGATGATCTGGCTCAGTTCCTCTTTGAGCAGCTCGCCGATCCGCTCCGGGCGGTAACGCTTCATCGTCCCTCCTTCCCGCGCCGGCGTCCACGGAGAGCCCAAGGGGCATCACAGTGTCGGCGCGACCTTCTCCATCACGTACGCCTCGATCACATCGCCTTCCTTGATGTCGTTGAACTTCTCCAGAGCGAGGCCGCACTCGAAGCCCTCTTTCACCTCGACCACGTCTTCCTTGAAGCGGCGAAGCGAGGTGATCGTCCCTTCGTAGATGACGACATGATCGCGGATGACGCGCGCATGAGCGTGGCGCCGGATGACACCGCTTTGGACGACGCACCCTGCGACATTGCCGACCTTGGCGATGCGGAAGACCTGACGGACTTCCGCGCGTCCGAGGAGCACCTCCTTCTCCACCGGGGCGAGCAGGCCGAGCATGGCGTTGCGAATATCCTCCTCGACCTTGTAGATGACCGAGTAGAGACGGATCTCCACGCCCTCTTGTTCCGCGACCTCACGCGCGCGCGGCTCCGGACGCACGTTGAATCCGACAATGAGCGCCGTGCGGTGCATATCCCGAGAGGCGGCGGCAAGCAGCACATCCGATTCCGTGATGGCGCCGACGCCCGCCCGAATGACATTGATCGTGACTTTCTCGCCGGAGAGCTTCTCCAACGTCTGTCGCAAGGCTTCGAGCGATCCCTGCACATCGGCCTTCAGGATGATCTGCAACTCCTTGACCTCTCCCGCCTGCAGCCGCTTGTAGAGCTGATCGAGCGAGACGTGAGCGGCGCGCGCCCGGGCTTGCCTCAGCTCCCGTTGTCGCGCCGAGGCGATGCGCTCGGCCGTCGCCTGATCCTCGACGACCATGAGCTTATCGCCCGCCTGCGGGACGGCTTCCAAACCTAACACCTCCACCGGACGCGAGGGTCCCGCCTCAGAGACCATGCGCCCGCGATCGTCCACCAGCGCGCGCACCCGCCCGAAGGTGGCGCCGACGACACACCACTCTCCCACGCGCAGTGTCCCCTGCTGCACCAAGACTGTCGCCACCGGACCGCGCCCGCGATCGAGCTTCGCCTCCAAGACCGTGCCCATCGCCTTGCGATTCGGATTCGCCTTGAGGTCCATCAGATCGGCGGTGAGGAGGATCATCTCCAAAAGTGCGTCCAGATTCATCCGACGCTTCGCCGAGACCTCGACCATGACCGTATCGCCGCCCCACCCATCCCAGAGGAGGCCATATTCGGCGAGCGCCTTCTTCACCCGCTCGGGATTGGCTTCCGGTTTGTCAATCTTGTTGATGGCGACGACAATGGGCACGCCCGCAGCGCGAGCGTGCTCAATAGCCTCGATCGTCTGCGGCATGACGCCATCGTCGGCCGCCACCACCAGCACGACGATGTCCGTCACTTGCGCTCCGCGCGCGCGCATCAGGGTGAAGGCCTCGTGTCCCGGAGTATCCAGAAAGACGATCTCTCGCTGCCGGCTGGGGTCATCGGGATCGGGGACGGAAACGACATACGCGCCGATATGCTGCGTGATCCCACCGGCCTCTTGCTCCGCCACGCGCGTTTGCCGAATGGCATCCAGAAGCGTCGTCTTCCCGTGATCCACATGTCCCATGACGGTGACCACCGGCGCCCGTGGGACGAGGACCTCCTCCTCGCCGGATTGGAGGAGACGCTCCAGTTCCTGCTCCTCGATCAGTTCCTCGAAGGACGTGAACGAGACATCATAGCCGAATTCTCGACCGAGCTCTTGGGCAATCTCGCGATCGAGCGGCTGATTAATAGTCGCGAAGATGCGTCGGGCGACGAGCTTCTGAATGATATCGCGAGGCGCCAGCTGCAGCTTCTCAGCGAATTCGCGCACGGTCACCGTCTCCGGGAGCCGAACCGGCTTCAGCTCCCTCACCGGAGGCGGAGTCGGCGTCGCCGTCTCTACCGAGGCCTCTCCGCTCGGCGCGGGCTTCTTCGGAGGCGGCGTCAAGGGACGCCGAATGCGCCGCCGGCGCTCCTCCCGAGGAGGAACATAGACGGTGCTGGCCAAATCCGGCGTGGGAGCCGCCACCGACGATCCCAACGCGCTCGAAGGTCGAAGGATAATGACCTGAGGCTTCGAGGAGCGAGGCTTTGCCTCCGGTGCCGCTTCGGGAGCGGGGGCAGCATGTGCGCCTTCGACCGAAGCGGCGGCCGAGGCGGCTTCGGCAGGTTCCGCCGACAGAGCCGCACGCCCGGGAGAGGGCTGCGGGGGTGGCGGTGCCACAGGTCGAAGCGGCATCACCCGCATGCGCGGTTCCGCCTCTGCGGCCGGTCGTCCGAAGACCTCGTGCTCGGGGCGATCCTTGGGGACCTCCCGCTCCTTGTGCACGCGTTCGTGGCGCGGCACGCCTTCGGGGGCGCGCGGTCGCGGCACTTCTTTCGGCGGAGGCGCCACTGCGGCTTCCGGCACCGGCTCAGGTGGTGCTTCTTTGGCCTTCTTGACCAACCGGGGCCTCAGTTGCGAGACCTCCGGCTTCTTCGCATAATGGCGCGAGCGAATCTGCTCGGCTTGCTCCTCGGTCAGCGAATTCGAAGGCACACTCACATCGAAGCCGAGTCGCCGCGCCTCTTCGATCACCTGGCGCGGTTCCAACTTCAGCTCTCGAGCCAACTCATAAACGCGTATCTTCTTCATCCCCACCTTACTCCCACAATCCCTGAGACTCTCCTTCACGGGGACAGGGAGAGCGCGCTCAGGCGCGCTCGGGCTCCGGCATCGCCGGAGCACTCCTGGCCGGCGCCGCCTCCTGTCCCCGCACGATCTCTTGAGCCAGAGCAATTGCCGCCGTCGCTTCCGCGAGACTCCAAGTGAGTTTCTCGGCCAACTGATCCGCCGTCACCTGGGCGATCTGCTCGAGGGTCGTGAATCCCCTCGCTCTGAGCTGTTCCAACGCTGATGCGGGGAGGCGCCCCTCAAGGGCGCTCAGAGGTGTCCCCCCTCCGGAGACCAACTGCTCCATCTGCGCGGCCACCTCGCGCTTCAATTCCGATTCGCTGCGAATGTCAATATGCCATCCCACGAGCTTCACAGCCAGGCGGACATTCTGCCCCTGCTTGCCAATAGCGAGCGACAACTGATCATCGTCCACGATAACCTCCAGCCGCCGCGCCGCGGGATCCACAATGTGCACACGATTCACTCGGGCCGGGCTGAGCGCACTGGCAGCGAATTTCGCCGGATTCTCCGACCACTCAATAATGTCAATCTTCTCCCCATGCAGCTCGCGGATGACGGCTTGGACCCGACTCCCCCTCATTCCCACACACGCGCCGACAGGGTCCACATCGGGATCCGTTGACGCCACGGCGATCTTGGCCCGCTCGCCCGGCTCGCGCGCGCAGGCCTTGATCTGAACCGTCCCATCGTAGATCTCGGGAACTTCCATCTCAAAGAGCCGCATGATCAGCTCCGGAGCCGTTCGCGAGAGGATGATCTGATGGCCCGCTCCGCGTGTGACCTCTTTGATCACCGCACGAATGCGCTCGCCCACGGAGTACCGCTCCGCTTTCGATTGCTCGGAGCGCGGCAAAAGCGCTTCTACGGTTCCCAAGTCTACGATCATGTCACCCTTCTTCTCGAAGCGCTTCACAAATCCGCTGATGAGTTCGCCGACGCGCCCGATGTACTCCTCGTAGATGCGTTGCCGTTCAGCCTCGCGCACCTTCTGCATGATCGTCTGCTTCGCCATCTGAGCGGCGATGCGTCCCAAGCCTTCAAATGGGCGGGGGATCTCCACGATATCACCGATCTCCGCCCCTTCGACCAGTTGGTTCGCCTCCTCAACACTGATCTCGCGCGCCGGATCGGTCACCTGCTCGACGACGACTTTTCGCGCGAAGATTTCGATCTGCCCCGTCTCCGGGTTATACTCGACGTCAATGTCCTCTCCGGTCTTGTTCTGCTTCTCGTAGGCCTTGCGAATGGCCTCCTTGAGCGCCGTGATGACCGCCTCCGGGTCAATATTCTTCTCCCGACTGAGCAGCTCAATGCTCTCGGCGATCGGGCTTCTCGGATTCGCCATAACGCTCCCCCCTCATTTCTCAGATGGGTGGAGAGGGCGCCTTCGCGCGGGCGTCCCCTTGGGGGCTCTCATGGGGAATGCCTCGGACATCCCCACCGGGGATTCCGGCCACCTGCCCCGCCCTCGAATATCCCCCCTCCGTTCTTGGCATCGTATCATCGCCTCGCTCTCGACTTCCCCCATTCGAACGCGAGATGCGCCCTGCGGATCTTCGGATAGGGGATGACCACCTCGCGCTGGAGCTCCCGCTCGCGCACGGTCACGTCCTCCCCTTCGATCCCGAGGAGCTCGCCCACGAAATGTCGCCGCCCTTGGATCTGCTCCCAGGTCTCGATCCTGACGGTACGACCGGCAAACCGAGCGTAGTCACTCTTGCGGTACAGTCCCCGCTCAATGCCCGGCGAGCAGACCTCCAAGACATATCTGTGCGGGATCGGATCCTCGACGTCGAGCACGACGCCGATGCGCTCGCTCACTCGCGCGCAATCTTCCACGGTGATCCCGCCGGGCTTATCCACAAGCACGCGCACGATCATTCCTCGTCGCCCTCCGGCGATCTCCACATGAACGAGCTCACAGCCCATGGCCGTGATGACCGGCTCGACGATCTCTGTCACACGTTCAACGAGAGTCACGCCCTCCCCCCCCCAAAAATAAAGTGGGCTCACAGCCCACGTCCGCATCACCCCCAACCCGACTTGAACAGAGAAATAATAGTGCGCTCGCAGATCAAAATCAAGTACCTTCACCCCCAGGGGATCGGGATCTTGACAATGTCAGGCGTTGCGACTATAGTTTCGGTTTTTGGAAATTGAGGTGTAGGGGTCGTCGGTAATACGAGCGCGTATTGTGGCGTCGGAGTGGACCTCGGGGTGGGTGATCCGGATGGAGTCAGCCTCCAGCAAAGAGAACGCCACAGAAAAGCTCGGGGCGGCGAGGGGCGCCTGCGCCGGCGGCTCTGAGGGAGCGATTCGGGGATTCTGACTCTGTGGAGTACGCTCTTGTGGGGGACCCCTCACAATCCGGAGTGGTGAGCAAGAGTTACTTTTTCGGAGGCCGTAGGATGCCGTGAGATGGTCTCCGAAGAACGTGAGGAGGAGTGAGGGACTGTGCCGACGTTAGCGCAGCTGGTTCGATACGGACGCGAGAAGGTGCGGGTCAAATCGAAGAGTCCGGCCCTGCAGGGCTGCCCGCAAAGGCGTGGCGTCTGCGTGCAGGTCAAGACGATGACGCCCAAGAAGCCGAATTCGGCCCTGCGCAAGATCGCGCGCGTGCGCTTGACCAATGGCATCGAGGTGACCGCTTACATTCCGGGGATCGGGCATAATCTGCAAGAGCACTCGATCGTGCTGATTCGCGGAGGGCGCGTCAAGGATCTGCCGGGCGTGCGGTATCACATCATTCGCGGCACGCTGGATGCCGCAGGCGTGGCCAACCGCAAGCAGGGTCGGTCCAAATATGGCGCCAAGCGGCCGCGCGAGGCCGCTCAGCCGAAGAAATAAGCCCGCCGAGCGCGCCAAGGGGTCGCGCAGGAGACCAAGAAGCGGGGGAGAGGAAAAGAGCTATGCCCAGACGGCGAATCGTCGAGCGACGGGAGGTCCCGCCGGATCCGGTCTATAACAGCCCGCTCGTCACCAAGTTCATCAACTGCATGATGTGGGATGGGAAAAAGAGCGTGGCGGAGAGGATCTTCTATGCCGCCATGGAGCGGGTTCGGCAGCGGACCAAGGAGGACCCGTTGAAGATCTTCAAGCAGGCGATTGAGAATGCGAAGCCGAAGGTGGAAGTGCGATCGCGGCGCGTCGGGGGAGCCACTTATCAGGTCCCGGTCGAGGTGAATCCCCATCGTCAGCTCTCGTTGGCGATCCGATGGTTGGTCAACGCGGCGCGAGACCGGGGGGAGAAGCGGATGATCGAACGGCTCGCCAATGAGCTGATCGAGGCGTCGCAGAACAAAGGGGGCGCGGTCAAAAAGCGCGAGGACACGCACCGAATGGCCGAGGCCAACCGGGCTTTCGCCCATTACCGATGGTGAGGGAGAGGACGATGCCGCGGCAGATTCCTTTAGAGCGCGTGCGCAACATCGGCATCGCGGCGCACATTGACGCCGGCAAGACGACGACGACTGAGCGCATTTTGTACTACACGGGCGTGAACTATAAGATCGGCGAAGTGGACGAAGGCACGGCGACGATGGACTGGATGGTGCAGGAGCAGGAGCGGGGGATCACCATCACTTCCGCGGCGACGACCTGCTTCTGGCGCATCGGGGGAGCTCAGACGGGTGATCCCTACCGCATCAACATCATTGATACGCCTGGGCACGTGGACTTCACCATCGAGGTCGAGCGAAGCTTGCGGGTGCTCGATGGCATGATCGCGCTCTTTGATGCCGTCAATGGAGTGGAGCCGCAATCGGAGACCGTCTGGCGACAGGCGGAGAAGTATCGGGTCCCGCGCATCGCGTTCGTGAACAAGATGGATCGTCAGGGGGCTGATTTCTGGATGGTCGTCGAGCAGATGCGCCGACGATTGGGCGCACATCCCGTTCCCGTGCAGATTCCGATCGGAGGTGGAGATGAGCTGTTCCGCGGCGTGGTGGATCTCATCCAGATGAAGGCCATCACCTGGATCGAGGAGACTCTCGGCGCGGAGTTCCTCGTTGAGGATGTCCCCGAAGCGTTGCGGGATGAGGCCGTGCGGGCGCGGGAGCGGATGATCGAGGCCCTGGCCGATCACGATGATGCGATCGCTGAGAAGTACCTGGAAGGGGAACTGATCTCCGAACAGGAGATCCGCGCGGCATTGCGACGAGAGACGATTGGGCTCCGCTTGGTGCCCGTCCTCTGCGGGGCGGCCTTTCGGAACAAGGGCATTCAACCCCTTTTGGACGCCGTCATCTACTACTTGCCGTCGCCGGTGGATATCCCCCCTGTCCAGGGCGTGGATCCGAGGACGGGGGAGACGGTTGTGCGCCGGGCCGGGGATGACGAGCCGCTGGCGGCTCTGGTCTTCAAGATCATGGCCGATAAGCATATTGGCCAGCTCACGTACCTTCGCATTTACTCGGGTACGCTCACAGCCGGGAGCGGCGTCTATAACGCTACCAAGGGGAAGCGGGATCGAATCGGGCGACTGATGAAGATGCACGCGAACAAGCGTGAGGACATCGAGTGCGCATACGCGGGGGAGATCGTCGCGGCATCAGGCTTGCGCACGGTCACGACCGGTGACACGCTGTGCGATGAGGCCCATCCCATTGTGCTGGAAGCCATCGAAGTCCCGCGCCCTGTGATCTCCGTCGCCATCGAGCCGAAGACCCGACAGGACCAGGATAAGTTGAGCGTGGCCCTCAGCCGTCTGGCGCAAGAGGATCCCTCCTTCAAGGTGACGAGCGATTCCGAGTCCGGGCAGACGCTCATCTCCGGGATGGGAGAGCTGCACCTGGAGATCATCGTCGATCGGCTCAAGCGTGAGTTCGGTGTCGAGGCGAACGTGAGCCGACCGATGGTCAACTATCGCGAGACGATCACCAAGAAGGCCGTGGGCGAGGGGAAGTTCATTCGTCAGACGGGTGGGCGCGGTCAATACGGACACGTGAAGATTGAGATCGAACCGCTCCCTCCGGGAGCCGGATTCGAGTTCATCGACGATATCTTCGGAGGGGTCATTCCCAAGGAGTTCATCCCAGCCGTTGAAGAAGGCGTGCGCGAAGCGATGGAGCGCGGCGTGCTCGCCGGATACGAAATCGTGGACGTGCGCGTGCGTCTTTTCGATGGCAGCTTTCATGAGGTGGATTCGAGCGAATTGGCGTTTAAGATCGCAGGGTCGCTCGCCTTTCAGGAGGCGGCGCGTCGAGCTGATCCGATCTTACTCGAACCGATCATGCGGGTGGAGATCGTCACGCCTGAGGAGTATCTGGGAGCGATCACCGGGGATCTCAATGCTCGTCGGGGGCGTGTCGAGCACATTGAGCACCGGCCGGGGACGGTGATCATCACGGCTTTCGTCCCTTTGGCCGAGATGTTCGGATATGCGACCGACCTTCGCTCGATGACGCAGGGGCGGGCGACGTACACCATGCACTTCTCGCATTACGAGCAGGTGCCGAAGGCGGTCAGCGAAGCCATCTTGAGCGGGGTCCCCACCGCAACGCGGTGAGGGAAGATGCCCGTATGGGAGGTCGCAGAGTTTGAAAGAAAGGAGCAGGAGATATGGCCAAGGAGCGGTTTGAGCGGACGAAGCCGCATGTGAATGTGGGGACGATCGGGCATATTGATCATGGGAAGACGACGTTGACGAGTGCGATCACGCGGGTGTTGCACAGTCGGAATCCGCGG
>Ga0272449_1000146_pt1 | contig 91736 bp, 65 predicted proteins | sample YNPCB0241_FD_198679 | JGI IMG/M metagenome (GOLD analysis project Ga0272449, IMG submission 198679) | Hot spring sediment microbial communities from Yellowstone National Park, WY, United States - YNP-CB-024-1 | ecosystem: Environmental > Aquatic > Thermal springs > Hot (42-90C) > Sediment...
ACCTTTACCTTGTCAGGCAAGTCACAGCGATTAGGCTGCACCAGTACTGGCGCTCGTGCGATAGATGCACGGCGCAAATTTCCTAGTGGCTCTTTTCGCTGTGACAAGCTCCAGAGGGCTCAATCCCGCCGTGGTGCTTTACGCACAAAAACAAAAAATGCGGGTGGCGGAGCTCCTCTGGAGCTTGCCTGACGACCAACCCACCCCGCGAAAGCGAGGTGGGTGAACAAGGTATTATAACCGTACTGGATGGGCGGGCGTCCCAGCGAAGCTGGGGAGTGTGCTCATAGCGCATCCCCAGACACCATGAGGCGAAGAAGATTGAGAACCTGTCCAGATTAGGGGTGTGCTCAAAACGGACGCCAAGAGACATCATATGGCCAAAGAATAAGTATCCCAGCGAAGCTGGGGAGTGCTCTCAACGAACCCTAGACACCATGAGGCAAAAGAGCGCACGTCCGAGCGAATCTGGGGGTGCCTGTCGCCCGCATAGGCTGTGACAGGGAGGCTCCACGAAGCGCTATTTGGGGTTGCCTAGCCCTGTTGATGTTTTCCACATGTTAGCGCGACAGAGTCACAAAGTCACTTATACTTGTCCAGGGATAGTCCTGGGCTTTTGAAACGGGGCGATGGCTTCCAAAAGCAGGCGCGGCGGTGGGAACAGAACCCAACTCGGAAAAAACCGAGGACTGATGAAGGCGTGCCACTCAAGAATCACTAATAGCGAGTCTGTTTCTCGAGCGAAACCTGGATTCCCTCTGAATATACGGCAGTATGTTTTACGCTTTCGCTTGGAAGCGAAGATGAAGCATTGCACAGCATGGTCTTTGCGACACGGACAGCAATGTTTTTTGCTAGCGTCATGTCTTATTCATGCTATCTGGTTGTGGGCGCTCGCCTACAGCGAAGAAACCCGCCAGAATATCGCATCCGATGCGCTAGATTTGCTTGACACCCCTTCACAAAGCGACATGCCCGAAGCCATGAGCCAGACCACCCAACTTGAACTAACAGTGATGACCTACAATGTCATGTGCTCGTTTTGCGACCCCTCATACGACCCCTGGGACGAGCGTCTTCATTATCAACGGGACATCATCCTAAGACGCCCCTGACTTGATTGGACTTCAGGAGTTGTCTTTCAAAGAAGAGGTTGACGAGTATTTGGCGCTAAATCCTGAATATGAAGCGATCTATTTTACAACCGATAACCCTGATGCCCCGTTCCCAGCCTATCCAGACGAAACGATCCTCTATCTAAAAGCCCGATTCAAGGAAATCTCGCGTGGTTACTTTTGGCTTAGCCCCACCCCAGACGAACCCTTCAGCATTGGCTTTTCAGAGGACAAAGCCTAAGCTTGGGAGGCTTGTACGCTATGTCTTGTTTGACGACAAAGATACTGGAAGGCGCTTCTATTTTGCCAACACCCACTTCGACCCCAATCATCCAAGTCAGGAAAAGAGCGTCCCTCTGGTTTACGAGCGCTTCTCGGATTTGGTGACGCAACATCCTGTAATCTTTACTGGCGACTTCAACCTAGACCCAGGAGAGCCTGCTTTCAATAGCCTCACACAGGGTATTCAGGGCTATGACTGGCATTTCACCCTCGCCTATGACATCGCTCAGAAGCGGATAATCGTGACAAACAAGCAAGACCAAGGCTCGCTCGATGACCGAGGGCGTGGCATTGACCTCATCTTGCTTGCAGGCGGAGACTTTGTTTGCCCTTACTGGAAAGTTGACTATATGACTTATGGCGAAAGGCATCTATACCCTTCCGACCATTTTGCCATCTCTGCGCGAGTGATACTGAAATAAGTCCATTACCCATTTTATGGCTTTTTCTCGCTCTCCAAGTGCCTCGCCATCGGGCATTCGGCGTTGACAACCATGCTATGCTCTTCGACAATATGTTTTAGTTTTCTTGGTCTGGCGAAGCCATTCTTCTGGAGATGCAAGAATGAACAGAATCTATTTTGTCTGGGCTGTGTTTTCTGTAGTGCTCTCTGGTTTGCACTGTTCGTCATCTGTGGGCGCTCGCAACTCTAGCGACACAGGCGCAGTAAAGGACGCCTTGCTCTCTGACGACCTTCAAGAAGAAACCCAAGAATCCATATTGCCACTAGTGAACCCATTCATAGGCTCGGCTGGTAGGGGCTGGTTTGCAGGTAGCGCCTTTGTTGGAGCCACGCTCCCCTTTGGGATGGTTCAAGTAGGTCCAGATACACGACCTACCAATGTTCCTATGCTTCCATGGGATCATTGCAGTGGCTACCACTATGAAGACGATGTCATAACTGCCTTCAGCCACACCCACTTGCACGGCACAGGTATCCCAGACCTTGGCGCAGTTGGCTTCATGCCTGTCTCAGGCGGGTTCAGAAGCGAACTTATGAAACAAGATGGCTATGAATCGCGCATGGACAAAAAATCTGAAGCTGCATCGCCTGGCTATTATTCGGTCGTTTTGCTTGACCACGGCATAAAGGTTGAGCTTACCGCAGGCGTGCGAACCGCTTTCCACAGGTACACACTATTAGCCAACCCCCCTCCTGATCGCATGACTGTTGTGATTGACATATCCCACACGCTCATTGATGGGCTCGTCAAGGATGGCGCTGTGTTGGTGTCCAAAGAAAAAAGAGAGGTATCTGGCTGGGCATTGAATCAAAATGATTTTTCCAGGGCTTTCGGTGGTGTCCCATTCTATTTCGTAGCGCAGACTGATAAGGACTTCGCAACTTTTGGCACATGGAAGAATGGTATAGCATATCCTGAAACTTCTGCGCAGGAAGGCGCAAGGGTTGGCGCTTTTTTGGAGTTTGCTGGCACAACCGTTTTGACCGTCAAGGTAGGAATTTCCTTTACCAGCATCGAGAAGGCACGAGCAAATCTGGAGGCAGACGACATAGGATTTGATTTTGACAAAGCCCTTGCCCGTGCCGAACGCACATGGGAAGAGGAGCTCTCTGCACTTCGGTTTTCTGGTGGCTCGGACCAGCAGAGGAGGGTGATGGCTACAGCGCTTTATCATGCTCTATTGATGCCCAACACATTCAGCGATGCTGATGGCAGTTATGTGGGATACGATAGACAGGTGCACAAGGCAGAAGGATTCACCTATTACAGTAACTTCTCTTTGTGGGATACTTATCGCTCGCTTCATTCTCTACTTACGCTCATCGCACCCGAGCGCCAGCGCGATATGGTGCAATCGCTAACTGTAAAGGCAAAGGAAGGTGGGTTCTTGCCAAGGTGGGACCTGGCAATCGGGGAAACGAATGTGATGATTGGCACTCCAGCGGACATAGTGGTTGCAGAGACCTACCTGAAGGGCATCACTGACTTCGATGTCCAAATTGCCTATGATGCTGCAAGAAAGGCTGCGACAAAGCCAGCCCCAAAGGGATCGCAGTTTGCACTCCGTGAAGGGATCGACGATTACCTGACTTTTGGCTATCTGCCTTATGACCACGCTGTTTCTGGAACTGTTTCAAGGACATTGGAATACGCAATAGCGGATGCAGCGCTTGCAAGACTCGCAAAAGCACTTGGAAAGACAGAAGACTTTCAGATGTTTTTCAACAACTCCAAAAACTTCGAGAATCTGTGGGACGATGCGACTGGTTACTTTAGACCAAGGCTTGCAGATGGTTCTTTTGCCGAGCCTTTCGACCCCTTGTCAGTAGAACTTTCGAATGGTAAAGGATATGTTGAAGGAAATGCTTTGCAATACTTGTGGCTTGTGCCTCAAGACCCATATCGCCTAATGAAACTTTTGGGAGGGCAAAAGGCGATGGCTGAAAGGCTTCGTGCGTTCTTCGAAGGGGCTGTTGCAGAGCGGGAAATATTTATGTTAGAAAAACACGACCCCTTGTGGTATTTCTTGAACCAGCCCCAACATTACTGGCACGGAAACGAGCCTGACATTCATTCAGCATACCTTTTCCTTCAGGCAGGAAGACCTGACCTGACGCAAGAGTGGGTGCGCTGGATCATGGAGAACCTTTATTACGATAAGCCTGATGGCATTCCTGGAAACGATGATGCAGGCACCCTTTCCGCATGGTTTATCTTTTCTGCCATGGGCTTCTTCCCAGTCTTTGGCACTGACCTTTATCTCGTCGGAGTTCCGCTATTTCCAGATATTAAAGTGCGCACTGCCAAGGGGATTTTGCATATCACTGCACCAGGCGCAGACAAGGGCATGGGTTATGTCGCATCCGTGTCTTTGAACGGAAAAAGGCTTGAAGTGCCATGGTTCAGGCACAAAGATATCGTCGAAGGAGGGGAACTTCATTTCGAGTTGTCGCAAACTCCCACTTCGTGGGGCGTTATAGGCGAAGACACCCCGATACCCGTAGATTAGTGCAACCCGCCCGAGCGCTTTTTGCGTGGGGTGCTTGTTTCCAATGTTACGGCACTAGAAAAATGTTATGATTTTATTCAGGGAACTCGGAGGCTTCTCATGAAGAAAGCCTTTTTCTGGTTCGTCCTTCTGCTTCTTGCTTGTTCTTCCACAAGACAGACTGGAGGCACAGCGAATGACAGGGATGCAAGAAATCCAGCGGAAGATGTGCAGACATTTGCGGATGACACAACAGTAGTTCTGGATGAGATTAGTTCTTCTGATGAGGGTGAGGATGGGGGGCTGGTTATCCCAGACCCCATAACAGATGCAAGTGACGATGCAGTGATTCACGACCAGGTCACAAGTGATGCGCTTGATACATCCTCGATTGACATCCCACCTTCGCAAGGAAAGATAAAGGTTGTCCCTGCGCTTATAGATTTCGGATACAGACAGGCTAACCTGGAGGCTCAGATTCCGTTCAGTGTTTTGAATGCTGGCACTGGTGCCCTTAGGCTATTCAAGTTTTCACTTGAAGGTGACCCAGAGTTCAGCCTGCTTGTTGGGTATGACCCTTCCTACGAACAAGGCAAGATCGTATATAAAGTGCAACCTCCGATATTGATGAAGCCTGGCGAGGAGTTCAAAGGCAAAGTAAAGTTCTTGACCTACGATGCCAAACCCAAACATGCCCTGATGAAGGTTTACTCGGACGACCCAGAATATCCTGATGGTTTTTCGGTGCACATACTGGCAAACCAAACAGTCCCGTGTCTTAGGTTTACCCCAGAGCTTTTGGATTTTGGCGCAGTTGTTGTTGGTGACTCGAAAAGCGCAGATATAAGGATAGAGCCATGCAGTGACTCCGTTCTTGTCATTACAGATATTTATCTTTCTAGCGGGGCTTCAGAAAAGGGTTTCTCGGTTTCGTTCGAGAAATGGCCAACTGGCAAGAAGCCAACCGCAAGTAACCCCTTTTCCTTGAATCCAGGGGAAAAGGCTATTCTGACAGTGATTTACGCACCTCAGGTTTCGTCCCCTATTCAGGATGGGGTGCCACTGCCTTCTATTGTTGACTTGATCACAACTGATAATACCTTTTCTGGCTCGTCTATTATGCAGGTCAAGGGATTCGCTGTCGAAAAGCCCTGCGCCATGCCTGTTATCGAGGTCGCCGAGGGTTTAGAGGTAAAGGCGGGCACGCTATTGCACCTGAGCGGACTAAAGTCGTTTTCCCCTTATGGAAAGATTACAAAATACGATTGGGATGTTGTCGAACCAGAGGGGAACCATGGCATGTTTGTGCCTAGCGACACATATCCTGAGCCGACCTATTTCGTGGGCGTGCCAGGGCGATACGAGTTCTATTTGCGTGTTGACGACGATGTTCCTTCTGGCTCTTGCGACCCAGCCACTATGGTTGTAAATGTAACGCAGAAGGAAGTGGCAGTCTTTGTTCTAAGCTTTGCGCCTGAAGTGCCAAAGCAAACAGATTTCCCTCCTTTTGGTCCTGATGTTGACCTGCACTTCCTTCACCCCAATGCCAGGGGCGAGGATTATGACAAAGATGGTATACCAGACAGGTATTACGATGTTCCGTGGGACTGCTTTTGGGACAACAAGACGCCCAACTGGGACAGTCCCTATCCAACAGATTGGTGCGACGATGACCCAAGGCTCATCTTCGATTCCGAGGATGGGCTGACACCAGAAGTGCTTATCATGGGCTTGCAATGTCCCCCAAACAATGTTTATCGCGTAGGAGCACACTTCTTCGATGACCACGGTTTTGGGCCAGCGCTCGTGTCGTTCAGGGCGTATATATCGGGAAGCCTTGTCGCTGAAACACAACAAAGGCTTCTTCCACTTGACCTTTGGGACATTGCGGATTTTTATTGTGGGACGAAACAGGTCATATTGGTGACTCCAACCTCTATAAAACACAACTATCAGAATCCCAACTTTTTTGTGCCCCAGTGAAAGCGCCTGATATTGCAACAAAGGTTTTGTGGATTGCGAGCCTAGGTTCCTTTTTGTCGTCGGTGACTTCCTCCATCGTGGGCGTGATCCTACCGAAGATGGCTTCGTCAATAGGAGTAGGAATCGTCGAGATTCAATGGGTCATGCTTTTGCCTCTTGTGGTCATCTCGTCTTTCCTTGTTCCATTCGGTCATGCGGCTGACACTTACGGACACAAGCGCATCTATGCTCTTGGCGCATTCCTTGGCTTCCTTGGTGCGCTAGGTTGCGCACTTGCAGGAGGATTTTTTTCCCTTTTGCTTTTCAGGGGTGTGCAAGGGCTTGGGGCTTCCGCAGCGATGGCGTGTGCACCTGCCCTCATCAGCCTTTCTGTCGAGCCAAACAAGCGTGGGCGTTACCTCGGCTTTACTTCAGCAGCGCTATATGTTGGACTTGCTTCTGGACCGCCCTTAGGCGGGCTTTTGGAACAATATCTAGGTTATCGTGCGGTCTTTGTGCTTCAGGCAGTCTTTTCTTCAGGGCTTTTCATTCTGACGACAAAGTATATGCCTGAGTTGCGAAAAGGGGAAGGGAGGCTACTGAACACGCATGTTCTGTGCTCGCTGGTTTTTGCCTTGTTCATCGCTTTTGTAGTCCTTGCGGTAACATCACCCTCCCTCGGGTTTACGATGTCTGCCATAGCACTTTTGATGATTTTTGTCATAACCTGCACTCGAGCTAATCCACCTTTTTTGGACACAAGCCTCCTCAAGCAAAAGACGATACTTTCCGCCATTGCGGGCGCATTTTTGAACTATTGCTCTCTTTTTACCGCCACCTTTCTTTTGCCATTCTTCCTGCATAGCCAGTTTGAAATGGAATCCTCTACGATTGGAGCGCTGATGTCTGTTCAGCCCGTGACCATGGCATTGGTTGCTTCACCCGCAGGAACATTGTCGGACAAATTTGGGAGCAGGTTTTTGTCTTCCCTTGGGATGTTCTTGCTATCAGGGGGACTTTTAGGACTTGCGTTTGCAAGCCACACACCTTATGCAGTAGCAGGTTTCATGTTCGTTATCGGCGCAGGAACAGGGATATTTGTTGCGCCGAACACAAATGCCCTTTTGTCAACTGCCCCAAGGAATGTTCAGGGAAGCGCTTCAGCTATCCTCGCACTCTCGAGAAATCTAGGCATGATTTCAGGTATCGCACTTTCAGCGACCTTGAGCGTAGCGAATTCAAGTAAGGTCACTGATGACGATGGCATGAGAGTCGCATGGTTGGTCGGAGCGTTACTGGCTTTTATGGGCGCATTGGTCGTCCTTTTGAGGGATGTTGCGGGCAAAAACGAGCATAGGGCGTAATGTGTCGTCTTTCGCAAAGCCTACAGCGTATTTCTCTGAGGTTCTATAATCTGTTCTGCTAGTTTATTCAACATATCGCGACTGACTCACGATAGACCCCCATGACCTCTCTAAAGCAGTCGCATATCTCGCCTAAAGTGGCATTTGCCCTCACTGCGTCGAGGACTGCCTCCATAAGGTTCTGGTCATCCGAGGCACAAGCAGATTTTACCCGCTCGATAGCCTCGCGCCACCTCACCTTATCCCTCCTTTGCCTGAACGCTACAATCCTTTCTTTCTGCTTCCTTTCCACCTCGGGGTCAACCACCAGAATCGAAATAGGCTCGTGCTCTTCAGACACAAACCTATTGACCCCAACAATCACCCTCTCTCCGCTATCCACATCCTTCTGAAACTCGTAAGCAGACTCAGCAATCTCTTTCTGAGGGTAGCCAAGTTCTATTGCCCTGACCATACCGCCCAGTTCATCTATCTTTCTGATATATTCAAGTGCCCTCTTCTCGATCTCGTCTGTCAGATATTCGATGTAGTAAGACCCACCAAGCGGGTCAACAACTGACGCAACCCCGCTTTCATGGGCGATTATCTGTTGCGTTCTTAGAGCGATGGTTGCTGCTTCCTCGGTGGGGAGTGCGTATGTTTCGTCCAGCGAGTTCGTATGTAAGGATTGTGTCCCCCCAAGAACCGCCGCCAGCGCTTGAATGGTAGTGCGAACCACATTGTTGTAAGGCTGTTGCGCGGTCAACGAACAGCCAGCAGTCTGGGCATGAGTCCTTAGTATCCACGACCTCGGATTCTTGGCTTTAAACCTGTCTCGCACGATGTGCGCCCAGATGCGTCTTGCAGCCCTGAACTTGGCTATCTCTTCAAAGAAGTCGTTGTGCACATCGAAGAAGAAGGACAGCCTCGGTGCAAAGTCGTCAACAGACAACCCCGCCTCTAGCCCAGTCTCGATATAGGCGATCCCATCTGCAAGGGTAAATGCAAGTTCCTGAACCGCAGTCGCGCCTGCTTCCCTGATGTGATAACCACTAATCGAGATCGTGTTCCATTTGGGCATATGCTTCGAGCACCATGCAATCATGTCTCGAATGATGCGCATCGCAGGTCTTGGTGGGGAAATCCATTCCTTTTGTGCAATGTATTCCTTCAAAATGTCGTTTTGAGTTGTTCCGCCAAGCGCCTCTGGGGGGATGCCTCGCCTTTCGGCAACAACTATGTAAAACGCTAGAAGGCATATCGCTGGTGCATTTATGGTCATGCTCGTGGTCACCTTGTCGAGCGGAATGCCATCGAAAAGCCTTTCCATGTCCTCCACAGTCGCCACAGACACCCCTTCCCGCCCTACCTCGCCCATGGCGAGGGGATGGTCAGGGTCATATCCCATCAATGTCGGCATATCGAAGGCGGTCGAAAGCCCGGTTTGTCCTTGCTCAAGCAAGTATTTGAATCTTTTGTTTGTGTCCTCGGGCGTGCCAAAACCTGCGAACATACGCATTGTCCACAATCGCCCCCTGTACATCGTGGGATAGACCCCTCTCGTAAAAGGGAAAAAACCAGGAAAGCCAAGTCTTTCCAAATATTCTTCGGTCACCTCTTTTGGAAGGTAGATGTCGTCAATAGGGATGCCAGACAAAGTCCTAAAAGAGGGTTGGCGCAGTGGCCAGTTTTTCAAACAGCCTTTAAATTCTTCCAAACTTTTCATTTGCTCGTCCTCCTTCTTGGTCTTTTTCTGTAGATTGCGAGCAAAATCAGGGAAAAGCATATCAAATACAGATTTGGGCTAGATGCGTGGTCACTTTGTGCAGAACAACCACCGCCTGAGGGTCCGATTTTTGTGGGCGCTGAAACTTCGACACAAGTTCCGTATTGGATCACATAACCAGGTGGGCAAGAAGCGGATTCGTTCCCATGATTGTCGGATGCTTGGGAAGTGTCCGCTTTGGCATCCTCAGTTGAGCTGGTCGGGAGGCATTGACCCGTATGACCACAATAATAGCCGGGGGGACAGGTCCCGCACACACCCCCACAACCATCGTCGCCACACTGTTTTCCAGCACAGTTAGGCACACACGCGCTAGGGTCATAACATTGCCATGTGGTTTCGTTGCATTTTAGCGGGGCTACACAGACTCCGCATACCCCTCCGCACCCGTCGGGACCGCATTGCTTGCCGTTGCAATCTGGGGTGCACGCTGTTTGAGGCACACATCTCCCATCAGCATTGCAGGTGAATCCAGGGTCGCACTTCCCGCACACATTGCCACATCCATCAGGACCGCATTGCTTGCTTTCACAGTTTGGAGTGCAAGTAGAAACACAGTGACCGTAAGGGTCGCAGACATAGCCTTCCTGGCAGTCGCCACATGACCCGCCACATCCATCAGACCCACATTGTTTGCCCTCGCAATCTGGCGTGCATGAAGAAACGCACTGTCCGCTGGCATTGCAGGTGTATCCATACGGGCATGTCCCACAAGAGCCCCCGCAACCATCAGACCCACATTGCTTCCCAGAGCAGTTGGGAGTGCAAGACGCCACACACTGTCCGCTGGCATTGCAGGTGTATCCATACGGGCATGTTCCACATGAGCCCCCACAGCCATCAGACCCACACTGCTTCCCCGCGCAGTTGGGGGTGCAAGACGCCACACACTGTCCGCTGGCATTGCAGGTGTATCCATATGGGCATGTTCCACATGAGCCCCCGCAACCATCAGACCCACACTGCTTCCCGGAGCAATTCGGAACGCACGACTGGACACACTGTCCATATGCATTGCACACATACCCGGACGGGCATGTTCCGCAAGAGCCTCCGCAGCCGTCGTCACCGCATTGCTTTCCAATGCAGTTGGGCGTGCAAGTTCCAGGGCATCGGATGGGATGTACTCCCGTGGGGTCCTCTCCAACATGACCACAGTCATAATAGTTATTTGTGCTGTCCCACCCGCATGTGTCATAACCAGAAGGGTTTTTCGAACAATCAATAGTCCGCAAGAATCCGCACTCGCACCATTTCACAACCGCACCATCACAGCAACCTTCGTATGATATAGCACCGCAGCTAACACGATAGTCTGGGCAATAGTACGGATAGCCGCAGGAAGGGTCACCGCCTATGTTGTCAGTGCAGTTGTAACCGACCAGAGAGTCCCAGCCACACTTCGTGTAATCAGTGTTAGCGCTACAGTCGAGGGCGCACAGAACGCCACCATCGCAAAACCACACAGTGCTGTCGTTTACACAGCAACCTTCATAGGTTATGGTCCCACAGTTGTTAGACACAAAACTCCCCACTGAACATGTCTGAGCGCTTGCGTACGAAAAGTAAGCCCCGAACAAACACAACAAAAGCCCAACACGACTGAATTCGGTCTTGCTCATCTAAAGCCTCCGAGCTGAAAAACCATTTTATTGTATCCTATCGAGCCTTCTGATTCAACAGCCTTTGCCTTTGCCACAGATCGTGCATCCGGTAGCTCTTTCATACAATAGAAAACCCCTTTAGAGGTGCAAGCCAAAAATGCAACAGCCCCGAGGTTTCAAAAGAACAACCGTACCGCAGGAATCGCTAAGTTGTCCAACCGAGAGCTCAAGGATAAGGACGCATCGGATTTCAAAATTCGAAAACCTGCCATCAAAATCATTTGGACATTTGGACATTGTCCAAAACTTGTCCAAATTGTCCAACTTGTCCTAAAGGGGCGATTCCAAATAACCCACAAAAATTGCGGGGTTGCGAGTTTGCTAAGTTTGGCACAATTATTGCTAGCATATAAACTGGAATCCGCGCTGACCCGGATTCCAGTCGTCATGACCTGGGTGTGGCGATAGCCTCGGCCGCACTCCCAAAGAGGGAGTGTGGGAGGTCACTGAAACCCCGCAAAAAGCGAGGCGTGTGGGAGTGTGCCCAGTGGTCAAAGGGACGAGGCAGGCTGGTCGGCGGGCTGGTCGGCGGGAGGGCGGGCGTCCCAGCGAAGCTGGGGAGCATGCTCTCAAGGGACTGCGAAACATCCTAACGCAGAAAAGTCATGCACTAGCGAAGCCGAGGGAATGCCAGCAAAGGACTCCAAGGTATCATAAAACAAAAAAGCTCCTATTCCAGCGAGACAGGGGAGGTGTGCCCGCACGGCACTGCGAAACATCATAAGGCAAAAAGGAAATCTTGCAGCAAAGCTTGGGGGTGTGCACGCAACGGACGGGGTGACCTTATAAGGCAGAAAAGGAACCTTCCAGCAAAGCTGTGGGAGTGCTCACAGCGAAGGTCAAAACACAACAAGACACAAAAGCGGGCGTCTTAGCAAAGCTGGAGGGTAATATATGTGCGAAGCGACAACGAACGCGCATATACGGCGTTAGCGCCGCAAAGAAGTGGCGCAAAGGCTCTGGCGCGCCACAATGAAGTATAGGCTCACTAAAAGTTCTCGTATTTTCACTTCCCCTTGAAACATTAGCGAAAAGGATACATACTAGAAACATGAGTGCTACCAGACACGCAGGCGACCCAAAGAACGGATTCAAAGTGGAAAACACAAAGTTTCTCGACTCTGTGGTGCGTTGGGCAGAGGCGCTTGTAAGCGTGAAGGCGTTGGAAAAAGGTGGCAAGGGCACAAGCGAGAAGGCGACAGAACTAAGGCGCACAGTGCTCGACCTAAGTTCCTTCATCTTTGCTACAATCGAGCACTCCATGCTCCCTTTTCCCCTTCTTTGTCGAAGATTTTCCCTGAACGAAAAAGAGATAGAGGTGTTGATGATTGCGATTGCGTGCCAAATGGACATGCTTGTGCGCAAAAGGCTTGCACAATATCGCGACGCAGCGGTTCTAGATTATCTTGATGTGAACTCCGCCCTTGAGATGCTCTTCGATACAAGACTTGAAAGGCTTGATGCACTTCAGTTGTTTTTCCCTTCATCCAAACTCATGCGTGAAAAACTCGTTTTCCTCGCCCCACCTCACGAGGTCTCTTCCGATGCGCTCTTGTGGCATGAGGTTCGGGTGAGGGACGGCGTTTTATGCTATGTGCTCGGTCTCAATGACCTTGACAAGGGGGCAAGGGACTTTTGTCGCCTCGAACACGAGCAACTTCCAGAAGACGCAATAGTTGGCGACGAAAAGATGCTCGGTGAAGCTATACAACTCCTTCGTGGTGTGCGAATGGGCGGGGCAAGAAACCCCCTGGTCATCGGGCTTTTCGGTCAACCTGGCATAGGAAAGACCCTTTTTACAAAGGTTGCTGGACATGTCCTAAACGCCCCCCGCATTGTCGTTGATTCCCCAGCGCTTTCGAACTCTGGGGACGCCAAAGCGGTAGCCACGATCTTTCACGAGGCAAAACTAAGGGATGCAATTCTTGTGTTTGATAGGTGCGAAAGCCTTTTCGCCCAAAAGAGCGCCCTCATCCCGACCCTTTATTCGTGGTTCGAACTACATGACGGCGTTGTTTTCCTTGTTTCGTCTGACCCTAAGCAGTTAGACCCCTCCCTAGAAAGATACATCGCCTATCAGATGAACTTCGAGCGGATTGACGCTGAAAAAAGGGAACGGGTATGGCAGTTACATCTTGCACAGGATGGATTGAAGGTAGCGAAAGACATTGACATTCCAGCGCTTGCCACGCAGTTCGACTTCACTGGGGGGCAGATAGCAAACGCAGTCGCAGTCGCCAAAGCACTTGCGCTGGCACGGGCCAGCGAGGAAGTTACGAAAAAGGACATCGAACAGGGCGCGTGGGCTCAGGTGCGAGGGGACATGGAGGAATACGCCAAAAAGCGCAAGGTTAGGTTGACCCTCGATGACCTGATATTGCCCGAAGAAGAGAAAAAGATGGTCGCAGAGGTCCTGGACGCAGCGAAACACAGGATATTTGTGATGACAAGATGGGGGTTCGGCAAAAGGCTCGTCACTGGAAAAGGACTTTGTTGCCTTTTCGTTGGAGAGCCAGGCACAGGGAAGACGCTTGCTGCCGAGATCATCGCACAGGCGCTTGGGCAAAACCTTTATCACATAAGTATCCCACGAGTCCTTAGCAAATATGTCGGGGAGACGGAAAAGAACATCGAGCGCATCTTCGAAACCGCAAGGGCAAACAATTCGCTTTTGCTATTCGATGAGGCTGACGCCCTTTTTGCGTCCAGAGTAAAGGTCGAGACCTCGGTTGACAGGTTTTCCAACATGGAAATAAACATGCTTTTGCAGGAGATCGAGAGGTTTGATGGTATCGTCATCTTGACATCGAACCTCGAAAAGAACATTGACAGGGCTTTCGAAAGGAGGATACAGTTCAAGATAAGATTTCCCTTTCCCGATGCCAAATATCGTGCCATGATATGGAAGGCACTCATTCCAAAGGAATGCCCATTGCAAGATGACATTGATTTCGATAAACTTGGCGCGTCTTTTGAACTTTCTGGGGGGCACATAAAGAATGCGATTGTGAGGGCTGCATACAGGGCTGCAAGGGAAGGGAAGGCGGTTGGGATGGCTCATCTGATTTCTGCTGCCGAGGCTGAATGCAGGGCAGCAGGCAGGCTTTTCAGGAAACCGATAGATGAGGACTGAAACCAAAAAGGTCGAACAGACTAGTGCAATGTTTGGAGGCGCAATGAGAGTAGAGGAGTTCATAAAGGCAATTCCAAAGACTGACCTGCATGTGCATCTTGACGGGTCATTGAGGCTCGAGACTTTGATTCAACTTGCAAAGGAAAGGAAGGTCCAACTGCCCTCATACACTGTGACAGGGCTTTGTGAACTTGTGTTCAAAGAGCGATATCAGAGTCTTGAGGAGTATCTTGAAGGGTTCAAATACACAGGGGCTGTGCTTCAGGACGAAGAGGCGTTGGAACAGGTTGCATACGAACTCGCAGAAGACAACTATGCTGAAGGTGTGCGATACTTCGAGGTGCGATTTGCCCCACAACTTCACGCAAACGAAAGGATGCACCTGCCAGAGGTTTTGAAGGCGGTGAATCGCGGGCTTGAAAAGGCTACGAAGAAGTGGAATAGAAGACCAGAGGTCAGGAGTGGCAAGGAACCCGAATATGCCTATGCAATAACTGTGTGCGCACTCAGGTATTTCAATGAAAACATGTCGGCATATTATAAGGAGTTGATGCGGGTGCACAGGTTTACGCCGAGGGATAAGCTCTATGGGCTCGGGTCGTTGGAGCTCGCAAGGGCTGCGGTCGCAGTAAGGGACAGGTATGGGCTTCCCATCACTGGATTCGACCTTGCTGGTCGCGAGCGAGGCTATCCAGCAGAAGACCACTGGGACGCCTACGACTATGCCCACAGAAACTTCCTGAAAAAGACGGTTCATGCGGGCGAGGCATACGGTCCAGAATCCATTTTTCAGGCGATCACCGAGCTGCACGCAGACAGGATCGGGCATGGATACTATCTTTTCAACACAAGGATGATTAAGAACAAGGCGATAAAGGATAAAAAGGCGTATGTGAAGGCGCTTGCAGAATACATCGCAGACAGGCGCATCACCATTGAGGTTTGCCTTACTAGCAACTTGCAGACAAATCCTGGGGCTACCGATTTGTCCCAGCACGCATTCAAGGACATGAGGGCGATGAGGCTTTCTACCACCTTGTGCACTGACAACAGGCTCGTTTCCAACACAACCGTGACGAAAGAGATTATGCTTGCTGTGAAGCATTTCCACCTGAGTGCTAAAGAGCTCAAAAACATCATTATTTATGGTTTCAAGCGCAGTTTCTATCCTGGGTCGTATATCAAAAAGCGGGAGTATGTGCGCAAGGTGATTGATTACTACGAGGAACTGGAAAAACAGTGGCGCCCCCCTGCTGGGTTCTGGTCGGATACGGAAGGTCCTGGAATCTAGGCGGGGGCTCAAAAGTGCCAGCATAAAAGGCGAATATGTTCAAACTCGTGAGCGATTTCGAGCCAAAGGGTGACCAGCCAGAGGCGATAGAAGCGCTTGTGGAGGGGGTTGAAAAGGGGTTGCGGGACCAGGTTTTGCTTGGGGTCACTGGTTCTGGAAAGACCTTTGCAATTGCGAATGTGGTGGCAAGGTTGAACCGCCCTACATTGGTTATTGCGCCAAATAAGACTCTGGCTGCGCAACTCTACGGCGAGTTCAAACAGTTTTTCCCAGAGAATGCGGTGGAATACTTTGTGTCGTATTACGATTATTATCAGCCAGAGGCGTATATTCCTGCGACCGATACCTATATCGAAAAGGATGCAAGGATAAACGAAGAGATTGACAGGATGCGTCATTCAGCGACAAAGGCGCTGTTCGAAAGGGACGATGTTGTGATTGTGGCGTCGGTTTCCTGCATCTATGGGCTAGGTTCGGCAGAGGCATATTTTGGGATGGTCGAGTTTTTGGAGGTGGGGCAGGAAAGGGATAGGGACAAGTTTTTGCGGAGGCTCGTCGACCTTCAGTATTCAAGGAACGACATCGAGTTTGAGCGGGGGAAGTTCAGGGTGAGGGGGGATGTGGTCGAGGTATTCCCGCCTCACGAAGAAGACAGGGCTTTGAGGATCGAGTTTTTTGGGGACGAGATAACAAAGATTGCAGAGTTTGACCATCTGACAGGGAATGAACTGCAACGGCTCAGTAAGGTCGCGATTATGCCAAATACGCACTATATCACGACGCCAGAAAGGATGAGGCAGGCGATTGCGTCAATACTCGAGGAACTGGAGCAAAGGCTTGAAGAGTTGAGGGCGCAGGGGAAGGTTTTGGAGGCAGTAAGGCTAGAACAAAGGACTCTGGCGGATGTAGAGGCGCTCGAGCAGTTTGGAACAGTTACAGGCATCGAGAACTATTCAAGGCACCTTACAGGGAGGGCGCCTGGAGAGCCGCCTCCTTGCTTGCTTGACTATTTTCCTAAGAACTTCTTGTGCGTTTTGGACGAGAGCCATCTGACCGTGCCTCAGATTATAGGGATGTATCGGGGGGACATGTCAAGGAAGAAGACGCTTGTAGAATACGGCTTCAGGCTTCCGTCCGCTTTGGATAACCGCCCGCTAAAGTTCGACGAATTCAATCAAAGGCGGGGAAGCACGATCTATGTGTCTGCTACTCCGGGCGACTACGAGGTGAAGGTGTCTAAGGGGAGGGTTGTCGAGATGATTGTTAGACCTACTGGGCTTGTTGACCCTGTCGTGATAGTGAAGCCTGCGAAAAATCAGGTGGACGACCTCTTGCCCGAGGTGAAGGCAAGGGCGGAAAAAGGGGAAAGGGTGCTTGTAACGACGCTAACCAAAAGGATGGCTGAGCATCTGTGTGAATATCTGGCTGAAAATGGCGTTCGTGTGAGGTATCTGCATTCCGACATAGACACGCTTGCGAGGATTGACATCATAAGGGACTTGAGACTTGGTGTGTTCGATTGCTTGGTCGGCATAAACCTCTTGAGGGAGGGGCTTGACTTGCCCGAGGTATCGCTTGTTGCGATACTTGACGCAGACAAGGAGGGGTATCTGAGGAGTGAGAGGTCGCTGATTCAGACATTTGGTAGGTGCGCAAGGAATGTGAATGCGACTGTGATTATGTTCGCTGATAAGATGACAAAGTCCATGGAGCGGGCGATTGCCGAGACAGAGAGGCGCAGGGCAAAGCAGATTGCTTATAATGAGGCGCACGGGATCACCCCAAAGACTGTTGCAAGGCGAATATTCTTCGTTGAGCAGGCAGAGGACGCTGCGAAGCGCATTGGGGTTGAAAGGGTTTCAGATTTGGACAAACTTGCAAAAGACCCACGAGAGGCAGGCAAGTTGATTGCAAAACTAAGAAAAGAGATGCTCGAGGCAGCACGACGACTAGAGTTCGAAAAGGCAGCAGAACTAAGGGACAAGATAAGGGCACTAAGGGCAGTGCTAGGAACATAAGGATTATTTTCGGCTTTTCATCTTGGGGTGCAATCCACTCTGGTCTTTAGGAAAGTGTCTCTTCTCCAACACGAACGGCGCAGGCGTATGTTGCAAAAAAGACGGAAACGCCGGCTAAAGGCATCGGCGCTCAAAAACAAAAACTGCTGATAGGGTTTACACATAGATTTTCGGACGCCGACTTCATGGAACATTTCTTCTGTCCATTTCTCGTGCTGTCCGGGTACGGTTGTCTTACTATCAGGGTCTCAAGTCTTTTTTCCAAGAATCCCAGTCAAAATGGGCCGTGTGTAGAAGTGGGAATTGTTCTGCCACTAATCAACAAACGGCAATCTAAAAATGCCTCGGATAAGCCTTCTTATGGCTGATGGGGACACGACCTTCTGGCGGGTCTTGGCGTCCGAAACAAAAAATGTGTCATAGACACGGGATGCCTGCGTGGTTATTATGGCACCGCTCACATCAAGACCTTCCCTGAAAAACAAATCTGCAACTGAATAGACTATGCCTGGTGCGTCTGGACCATAAACCCTTATCACTGTCCTGTCTTCCGAGGCTGTATTGTCAACCTCCGCCATAAGTCCCCACGGCTTTTTTGTCGTCTCGAGAAGTCGCTTTGACAAAATGCCCGTCCTGTCGGAAACCATCGTTTCTTTTATTGTGTTTTTTATCGCCTCGAAATCGCAAATATCGCTTCCAACAGAAACGACTCGAAACTCGTCTAGCACAAGACCTGGTTCGACTGTAAATATCCTCGCCTCCTCGATGCTAAGACCTTGCAAGGTCAAAACAGAAGATAGCCTTGCAAGAAGCCCCACCATGTCTTTCCCTGCGTATAGCACCCTGAGCGCACCCACCTGCCCTTCAAAACTCTTCACAACGACGCGGGTTTCACCTTTCGCCGCCGCAAGCAATAGCTCAACCGCGTCCAAAAGGTCATGTTCCTCGAAAGCAAGCAAGAATCTTTCGTTTAGCCCATCGCATATTCTCGATGCCTCGTCACTTCCCGAAAACAAAGACGCTAATTTTTCCCGCCTTGCCTTCACCTCATCACCAAGCCTTTCAGAACTGCCCAGAAGCAGTTTTCTTGCACCGTCCCAGACTCGCCGAAGCAAATCCTCTCTGAACACACTACGACAACCACTAGAAAGTGACCTCATGTCTGCGATGCCCAAAATCAAAGCAAGGTCAAGGCGAACCACATCCCCGAAAAACATGGCAAGTTCTTTGTGCACACTCTGGCTTTCGTAATCTTTTTTTATCGAGACCTCGGGCAAAACCATGTGGTTTAGACAAAGGAACGATACAAGGGCGACCTCTTTTTCGTCAAGCCCTAAGCGCCTGAGCGACCCTTCAATCGCCCTCCTTGCAGCATCTTTTGTCGCACATCCCTTTGCCACATCATGCAACAGTCCGGCAAGCATCAGTGCACGCCTGTATTTCCTGCCAGTTCGAACTGCATCATCAAATGCCACGCCACCTTCGTTCAGCAACCTAGCCAGATTGCAAGCAACCTCGACGCTATGACGGTCAACAGTCCATGTGTGAACCTCATCGCCAGGCACAAGCCCTCGCACCTTTTGCATCGCTGGCAAGAGGATGAAGACAAGACCAGTCTGAAGCATGGAATATAACATCCTTTCCGGATGTTCCAGTGCGCATATAAGCAAGTTGCTCAAATCCGCGCTCAATGTTCGCAAATGTCTTGCATCTTTCTCGCTAATCTGTGGGAGTGGCGGGGGTGTAGCACCACTTTCGCAAGCCTTGCTCAATGCGGTTACGACAGCACTGTTGTCATAAAATGGGAAGTGACTGTGGGCGCTATTGCCCAGTGCATCTAGCACAAAATGAACGAGCGTGCTTTTTATCGAGAACACCAAAGCCATAGCATTGGTCACTTTTCTTGCAAAAGCTTGAGCATTTCTCGCTATCCCCATCTTCTCGACCGATAAGGTCGCATCTCGAGTGAGCCTCTCTGTCTTTTGCTTCAAGACACCCCCGAGGATGTGCCTTGCAAAAAGCACGGTGTCTAACGCACATTCGAGTCTTGTCCACTGCCCTGCCGCCCACTCGCCAACCTGCTTAAGCCTTTCGTTTTCATCCTGTCTCGTGGCAAAATCCGCAAGCCATCTTATCGTCGCTATGTCCCTAAGCCCCCCACTTCCACGCTTCAAATCAGGCTCTGCTGAAAATGACTGAAGATACTTGTCCACCTCTTTCGTCTTTTCCTCTTTCGACAAAAACATCAAAAATGAGAGCCACCTTTGGTTCGTGGAAGCGCATAGGGCACCCACTTCATTACCGAATCTTTTGCGAACTTCATCAGACCCCAAAAGGAATCTAGCATCCAGAATCGAGGCGAAAAACTTTTCGTCCGTCAAAGCGACTTCTATCGCACTTGCCACAGAATGACACGCAATCTTGGCGTTCACATCTATGTCCCACAGGGCACGAACCGCTGATGACAGGGCTTCCACGATATCTTCTGGCTCTTTGCCCTCGTAGCACAAAAGACAGTCCACATCGGACATAAAGGACAGTTGTCCCCTCCCGTATCCTCCGACAGCAAAGAGTGCCCAACTATCATTTGAACATCCTTTTACCAGGCACTTTGCTAAATAGCGATCCATCGTTCGGGTAAGCAAGTTCGCAACCTCGAGCCCCCCTACCCTACCCCCACGAAGCATTTCCATGCAACGTTCGTAGGTTTTACCCACCTCCACAATGTTCGAATCCATTTCCATGCTAATCAAACTCCCACCGAACCTCATGTCTTTCCGCACCAATCCTGATGCTATCGAAAACCTTAGCACGCAAGTGGGGAGGTGCCTCTAGAAACTGCTTTTTGAAAGTCCTGCTAAGGCTTTCTAAGCCCACAGCATCTTTGAAAGCCTGCAGGTCTTCTGGAAACTTGAATGGACCAACTGGCGAAACAGGCACAAAACCATCGGGCAGAGGGTCGGCATCTATTCCAAGAAATCCCCGCAGGGCATCGTAGATAATTTTTACAGACCTCAGCCTTCCCTCGATTACAGACCCAGCACTGTGGGGGGTTGCCAGAAAAGCGAGCTTCACGATAGTTTCGTCTGGCGTTGGCTCGTTTTCATACACATCTATGCACAATAGCAGGTCTGGGTTTCCTTGAAGGCATTCCTTCAACGCCTGGTTGTCTATCACAGCCCCCCGAGATGTGTTTATAAGCACTCGCCTCTTCTTGCAGACGACCCGCTTCAAAACAGACCAGTCAATCATGTGATAGGTCGGCCACCTCGATTGTTCGGGATAAGTCAAAGGCACATGCAAAGATATGACATCGCAATCCAGAATCTCGTCCACCGAACAACTTTTAAAACCTTCGCTTTCAGCCTTTGGAGGGTCATAGCCAACAAATGGGACGCCAAGTTTCCATAGCCTTTTGGCAAGCGCCCCCCCGCAGTTGCCAACCCCCCAAATCCCAACCTTTAATTCCTGCGGCATTACGCCCAGATGCTCTGCACAAAGAAGGATTGCACAGAGCGCAAAGTCTGCCACCCCCCCTGCAGTCGCCCCTTTTGCGTTGAAAAATGGACAAAGGCGCTTTGTCCTTTTCCTGTACTCCTCGAGCGCATTGAAATCAACATGGTCTGTGCCTATGGTCGGAGAGGCAACTGCTAAAAGCGAGTTTGCATGGTCTAGGATATTTCGGTCAATCTTGGTGACACTTCTTGTTATCAAGACATTAGCGTCCCGAACCTGCTGGGGCATTTTCATTATTTCGTAGCCATCGAATAGTTGCAAAGCTCCAAGCCTTGAAAATACATCGGCAACCCTTGCGATCTTTCCATCTGCAAGCACTTTCAGTGCGTTATCATTCATCGCCGAACCTCATATGACCAGCGTCCCAGGAACATAGGCTACCAAAAGTTGAAGAAACTTTTACCATAATCATGTGATTTTAGCAGGCATATTTCTTTCAATGATCGTGCTATGAAAGGTGCTCACGCAGAAGGTTTTCACGCATGGACACGGTGAGCGCTAGTGTCATGATTTGTGGATTGGATTCCCAAGCGTGTAGAAGTCGCGGTAATTGCAATGGTTTTTGGCTTTCCTGAGCCGCTTGTGCGATGGAGTCAAAAGCCAATGCAGGATGTATTTGAAGGGATAGTGGGTCCTTGGGCATGTTTGGACATTTTGGACATTGTCCAAAAGTTGTCCAAATTGTCCAACTTGTCAAAAAGGGGCGATGCAAAATAACCAATAAAAATTGCGGGGTTTCGGCTTTGCTAAGTTTGGCACAATTATTGCACAGATAAAAACTGGAATCCGAGCTGACCCGGATTCCAGTCGTCATGACCTGGGTGTGGCGATAGCCTCGGTCGCACTCCCAATAGGGAGTGTAGGAGGTCACTGGAACCCCGCAGTAAGCGAGGCATGTGGGAGTGTGCCCAGTGGTCAAAGGGACGAGGCAGGCTGGTCGGCGGGAGGGCGGGCGTCCCAGCGAAGCTGGGGAGTGTGCTCATAGCGAACCCCCAGATACCATGGAGTGAAGAAGGTGGAGCTCTCTCGAAACTGGGGGTGCTCAGAACGGACACCAAGGCATCATATGGCAAAAGAGTGGCATCGTGGTCAAAGGGACGAGGCAGGCAAGTCGGCGGGTATTATAACCGTACTGGAGGGTGGGCGTCCCGGTCAAGCTGGGGAGTGTGCTCAGGGCGAACCCCCAGATACCGTAAGGCCACAAAGGTAAAAGCCTGTCGAGATTGGGGTGTACTCAGAACGGACACCAAGGCATGATATGACAAAACAGTGGGTGTCCAAGCCAAGGTGGGGGCTTTTTGCTCGCATCTCTACCTTGTCGGTCGCCGCCATTACCTTGCGTCTAGCCTCCACGGTTGCACGCACCAGCTATGCTTGAGTGCTGTCTATTTCGGGCACACGGCGCATAAGAAATCTGTTAGTTCCACCCTACGCTAAACGAACAGGCCGAAACCTTTGTCACCAGCCCTTTCTCATTTCCGTCGCCTAACTAAAAAAGTATCAACTCTTTCGACAAAAGATTCTTGTTAAGTCTAACCTGTGCTATCCTTTGACCTGTCTTTGTCCATGGAGCACTGCATGGAAACTGGCGCATCGTCAAAAAGGCTATTACCCGCAAATGCATATAGAAAACTGGAACCCTCAGAGGTTTATACGCCTGTCGTCCCGCCTGACTCAAATATGAAAGAGGTTACTTTATGGTCTGTCACACTCGGATTGCTGATGGTCGCAGTCTTCGCCGCAGCCTGCGTTTATATCGCACTGCGTGCTGGAAGCGGTATCGAGGCAGCCATCCCCATTGCGGTTGCAGCGATATTTTTCGGCAAACTTCGTTCCACCAAAAGCACCATACTCGAAAATGTGATTGTCCAGTCAATAGGGCAGGCTTCAGGCGTGGTCGCTGCTGGCGCTGCGTTCGTAATCCCTGGGCTCTATCTGAACCAAATCGAGAATGTCAGTATCTGGCACTTGTTTCTTGCGTGTTTCCTAGGGGGCAGTCTAGGAGTCGTCTTGATAATCCCTTTGCGAAGGTTTTTTGTCCGTGACAGACACGGCGAACTCCCGTTTCCAGAGGCGACCGCAACTACAGAAATCCTTGTGTCAGGTGAACAGGCGGGCAAAGGTGCTGGAAAAGTCCTTATCCTAGCCTTCTGTCTGGGAGGTTTCTTTGATTTCTTCGTCGAGATAGTCCATCTGTGGAATGCAGAGGTTTCGACAACAACCTTGCTAGGCTCTTTAGGGCAGGACCTCGCCCGCGTGGGGTTCGAGTTGAAAATGACAGCGATCGCAGCGCTGTTCGGGCTTGGTTACATAATAGGTCTTAAATACTGCGCAATCATCTTCATGGGGTCGGTGCTCGCAAACCTCGTGATGATCCCACTGGTCAAGGCAGTTGGCGGGTCGGCAGTGCAGTTCACCTCAAAAACATTCGATGTCACAGCCATGCTACCGTCCCAGATTTTTAGCACATTCATAAAACCTATCGGGATTGGGGCCATAGCAATGGCAGGGGTTATCGGGCTTATAAGGATGGGCAAGATCATCATTGGGTCTCTCGCCCTAGGGTTCAAAGGTCTTGGCAAGGCAGGAAAGGGCGAGGCACGGGAAACGCTCAGGACAGACACCGATTTGAATCCCAAGACCGTCCTTTTGATCGAACTGGTTTCGACGATTCTGTTGGGCTGCCTTTTCTGTGTGGTCTGCATGTTTTCTGGCGCCTATTCGTTCGCTCAAAGTCTGGGATACGCACTCATTGGCATGGTCATAGCCTTCTTCCTGTGCTTCCTTTTCACGCCAGTCGCTGCGGAAGCCATTGCCATAGTTGGTGTAAACCCAGTTTCGGGCATGACACTCGTCACTGTTGTCATATCTTCAATCGTGATGGCGACAGTGGGTCTGTCGGGAAAGCCTGGCATCTTTGTAACCCTCATCATAGGCACTGCGGTTTGCACAGCCCTGAGCACATCAGGGGCGCTCATATCGGACTTCAAGATCGGTTACTGGATCGGTGCAACACCTAGAAATCAGCAGATATGGAAGTTTTTGGGTCTGGCGGTTGCTTCCCTTGTGGTCGCAGTCGTGATTCCCCTGATGGATCAAGGCTATCACTTCCTTGTTGAAAAAGGCGGGCAACTTGTTTCAAACGAGGATGTGTTGCCTGCACCGCAAGCAAACATGATTTCTGCGGTTGTGAAGGGCTTGATGGGGGGCGAGGAGCAACCCTACCTTCTGTATGGAGTGGGGGGGATTCTTTCAATCGTCGTGACAGTCCTTGGTCTTCCCACGCTCGCGTTTGCGCTAGGGCTGTATCTTTCCATCTCTCTTACTTCTGCGCAACTTGTGGGAGGGCTGGTGGCATGGCTCGTGGGAAGGAGCGGGCGTGACGAAAGGGTTCGTGAGGCAAGGAAGAATCAGGGCACCTTGATTGCATCTGGCATGATTGCAGGTGCTGCCATATTCGGCATCCTGAGCGCACTCATGAGGCTCAAAGAGACTGGGTATGCAGTCAAGTATCTAAGCGTTGGTGTGCAGTTTCACGAAGAACCAGGCATAACTGGAGAAATCGTTTTGCGCCCAGAAGGACTCCCGTGGTTCGAGGGACTTAGCGGGCAGTTAGCAGGCATTGTTATGTTTGTCCTGCTTGGGGTACTTACATACCTGATAGCAAAGTGGGGGGCAGAAAAAGAGATTCAGGGGTAAATCAAGGGTTCAACGAATTGCCGAAGTGGGCGCGCTGTCCACCCTTGAAAGAAGTTCCCTTACCCATTCTTTTTGACCTTTAAATGGCGCCTTCTCGAGCAAGACGCCGCCAAGTTTTTTAGCCACAGCCCAGTCTTTGGCGAAAACGGCGGATTTGAAGGAAAGCATAACTGATTCAAGATAGAAATCTTCCGACATTCCAAGTGCAAGTGCGCATTGAGAGTGCGAAAGGCATCCTACATAATCACCTTGCGCACAAAGTCCCCTGGCCAGAAGATAATGGATAACTTCGCTATCTGGCACCATTGCGGTAGCCTCTTCCAGAAAAAGCACAGGGTCATCCCCAAAACCCGTCAATGCTCTATATGCGAGTAATGCGACTTCAGCGGGCATATCCAGTATATTTAGTCTTACTGAAATCGCCCGTCTGACTTGTTCTTGGTTCGTGCTTGAAAGCGCAAAGTGGAGTACCGATACAACATCCTTGTCCGCATTGCCAGAAACCAACAGGCTCCGGATACCCCTGGCATCCGCTAAGGCAATAGTTGCTTGCACGGATAAAGGCGCACTCGTGCGGGCAATGTCTTTCTGTGTATCACTGCAGAAATCCTTCTCATCAGACCATGCACATACCCTAAGCGCCTCGAAAAGCGCCCTTTCGTTGCCTGCATCCAAAGCCCTCGCCCTCTCGACCAACTCCAAAGCCTCTTCGACATCCAGAGATGCGAATCTTTGCTGAGCCTTTCGCAACAGATAGGCGCTATCCGTGGGGCACTTCACCCCAAGCACCCCGGGACCAGAAAGCAAACTTGCAGTCCATGTGACCATATCTTGAGTCACAGTGGGTTCGCCCTCCGCCTTCAGAAACTCGACCCACTTCTGGATGGGGTACCTGTCATTCTGAGTACCTTCGCCCACACTGCCACCCTTGACAACCTTCTGGAAGGCTTCAAGCCCATAGTAGTCATGGATGAAGCGCAAAAGAGACCCCATAAGCAAATACGCCTTTTCTGGCTTTTCGAGCATGAAACCAAGCGGTCTTGCAACCTTTTCGATGTCTTTCTCGTGACCCGCCTGCAAAAATGCGAGTGCTTCTTCGTGGGGCGAGGGGGCGTCATCGTAGAACGCAAAGGCGACAGCAATGCCCTCGACAAGTGCCATGTCGGGAACAAAACCAAACCTGAGCGGGATTTTCAAAGGGTTGGACAATAGCCTTCCTGCCACCACATGGGCGATTTCGTGAGCAAGCGTTTTTTGATGAGGCGCGACTTGGGCGATGTGCACCTGACCGAGCCACGGTTTCGACACCTCGACATCCCTTGCGCCCATAAGCCTAGCCTTTTGTTCGTCATCCTTATACAAAAAGACAACGATAGGGGGCGCACTTTCAACGCCAAAGAATAAGGCAGATTGTTTGTGGGCATAACTACATTCCTCTAGCAACAGGCGAACAAGTTTGTCATTCATTGAGCCATCGTATCTGATGATGCAGTATGGGTCAGCAAGCACATGGTCAAGTTCAGCAAGTATTCGGCTTTCCGAACCTCTGAAGCCCAATGAGGGGCCCATGGCGAACGTCACGAGTGCACTCGCAAGGAAACCAGCACAGAGAAATGGGCTTCGTCCTGGAAAATGCTTGAACCTCAAATAGCCAAGAACTAAAAAGCCTGACGATAGAAGAAAACAAAAACCCCTGAAAACCCAGTAAGCAGGCGAGACTTCGAGCGCCACATCGTATATTGCACCTGGGTAATATCCTAGAAACGGGTTGTAAAAGAATATGGCAGGGGTGAAATAGAGTTCGCCAAGGTTGTAGGCAAAGGAAAAGAGGAAAATGCTTGCAAAAACAGGTCTTGCCATTGTGGTAAACGAGGACAAAAACATGGCGAGTGAAAAAGCGAAAAGTGCAGAAAGGAATGGCCCCATGAAATAGAAAAGTAGCCCTCTCGGAAGGTCACAAAAATAAGTAACCGCACCTTTAGCAATCATGAAAAACAGGGGAAACAGGACAAGAAACGCCGTGTAAACGAGGGATTTTCGAAGCGCCAACGAAAATGAATATTTCTTTTGGAGCACAGGGTTGAAGCAAGAGACGCAGATACTGGCGACAGCCATTGACAAAAGCGGGGCAAGTGCCATGGTAAAGTGGAAGGAAAGCGTGTCAAAACCATCGCTAAGGGAGCACACTACACAAAAAACGAGGAGCACAAAGAGCCAAAGAACAGTCCCTCGGTCGGTCTGCAAAAGACGAAAAAAATTGGTTTTTGCGCGCTCAAACACAAGAAACCGTGTATCATTTGGGCGGACTTTAGGCAATAGGCGAAACATGCTTGACAGAGAAAAGGCGCTTCAACTTTTGCAGAAACACATAAAATCGCCCCAGATAATCAGGCACTGCCTTGCAAGCGAGGCAATCATGCGCGCACTTGCAAGGAGGCTTGGAGCGGACGAAGACCTTTGGGGGCTCACTGGACTTTTGCACGACCTTGATTATGAGGAGGTAGAGGGCGACCCTAAGCGACATGCTGTTGTAGGGGCAGAGATATTGCGGAAGGAGGGGTATCCAGAAGAGTTGGTTCAGGCTGTCCTTGCGCACAATGGGGATGAACTGGGCATCCCGTGTCGTGCTCCGATCGAGTATGCCATCTGTGCTGGGGAATCCATATCTGGCATGATCTTCGCAACTGCACTTGTCCTACCTTCGAAGAGCGTGGCGGATGTGCAGGTAAAGAGCGTGATAAAAAGGTTGAAGGAAAAGAGGTTTGCTGCCAACATCAGCAGGGAACGGGTTTCGCAATATCAGGGGTTGGGGCTGAGCCTCGAGGAGTTCATAAGTATAGCCATCGAGGCGTTGAAAAACGCAAATCTTTGATAGTGTTTCGTTTTTTGTCGTGCCATTTTTGCAGAGAAGCAACCTAGTATTATTTGAGACCAGTATCCGATCGCTGTTCAACATAATAGAATAAACCTGAAGGCGTCTTGCTTGTGCGGGCGCAAGCGGGGTGGCGAAAAGTCAGCCATTGAAGAAACATGTGAGGGGGAAGTTTTCTCATGAGATGTTAAATCGGACGATAAAGCCAAGCTTTAGCCGAGCACCATCAAGGGCGCCGTTGCCCGCCCGTCACGGCACACCTCACCGACCGCCATCCCCCGGCCCCCCATGGGGCCTCCCCCGCGGTCCAGCCGCACGACAGACTTGAGCCTCCGCATTTCTCATGCGCCCTCCATAGACCCGCCCAAGGCTCGCTTCCCCTCGCCGCCCCCGCGGGCAGTGGCAAGAGGAGCACATCTGTCACCCACTTAATCGCACCCAGACCGAAAATCGTTTCATCTAGGAGCTGAGATATATCATATTTTCGCTCCTCGCCTAATCAAAGCCCTTTGAACTAAAGCACAGCCCAAAAGAGGCCGAACGGCTTTTCCGCTAATCAAAGCCGTTTGAACCGAACTCAACTGTTGCCAGTCGCCCTCACCATCGGGGCGTGTGCTCGAATCAGGTGCCTTGTAAGACTAATTTCAGCCATGACTGCGGGGGTACCATGTCTCCTTTGTAATCCCCGAGGTTTTTTCATTTTGCCCCCAGCATCGTGAACTTGATTCGTTACAGAAGTTGCCCCACAGGGCTATTCTTTGCTAAAAGATAATGTGGCTCTTAGTTGCTGAGCAATGCAAACAACGATTCACGAGATTCTAAGAAAAGCGCTTGCAAAACTTGCTTCGAAAGGTATGGTCCCGGGCGAGCAGATGCCCGAGATACCCGTTGAAAGACCTAAAGTCGAGGAGTTCGGCGATTTTGGGACGCCTTTGCCCCTTGTGCTTGCCAAGCAACTTAGGAGGTCACCGAAGGAATGCGCCACCATGCTTCTCGATGCAATGGAGCATAGGAGCGACCTTTTTGACAAACTCGAGTTTGCCCCCCCAGGCTACATAAACTTCACTGTCAAGAAAGAGGCGTGGTTCGGTCAGTTGAAACACATATTGGATGAGCCTCAAACATTCGGGAATAGCAATGTTGGCGGGGGCGAAAGGGTGCTTATCGAGTTCGTGTCTGCGAACCCAACTGGACCTTTGCATGTCGGGCACGCAAGGGGTGCGGTGATAGGCGATGCCCTCGCAAGGGTGATGAAAGCGGCTGGCTACGATGTCTCGACCGAATACTATGTTAATGATGTAGGAAATCAAATCGCAACATTTGGCTTATCGGTGTGGGCAAGGGCACGAGAGGCTTTGGGACTTCAAAAGGAAGCGGATTTTCCAGACAACGGGTATCGCGGTACCTATGTAAAAGACATCGCTCTGTCCATGCTTAAACAAAAAGATTATGAGGCGCTGTTCACAAAGCCTTATGAAGAACTGGGCAAAACCGACAAGAACCCCATAACTGAATATGCGAAACAGGCGATGCTCAAACAGATAAAAGAAGACCTAGATGTTCTTGGGGTTAGTTTCGACCTGTGGTTTCCAGAATCTAGCCTGCATGAACGGGGGCTGGTCACTCAACTTGCAGAAAAACTTGTTCGACTGGGCAAGGCATACAAAGACGAGAGGGGAGCGCTGTTGTTCGCAATGGAAGGAGAAGAAGAAAAGGACAGGGTAATCATAAGGGCGAATCAGGTGCCAACCTACTTTGCATCCGATATAGCGTATCATGTGGACAAGTTTTCAAGGGGGTTTTCGAGGCTTATCAATATATGGGGTGCAGACCATCATGGATACATTCCAAGGGTAAAGAAAGCGCTTGAAGTGCTTGGATACGACCCCCGAAGGCTCGAAATCTTGCTTGTGCAGATGGTTTCGCTAACCAGAGGGGGGCAGGTCATCCCCATGGGCAAACGGACAGGCGAGTTCGTGACTCTTAGACAACTTGTGGACGAGGTTGGGAAAGATGCGGTTCGGTTCACTTTCCTGCTTCGGAAATCCGATGCACAGATGGAGTTCGACCTAGACCTCGCGAAGTCCCAGACACTAGAAAACCCCGTCTTTTATGTGCAATACGGGCACGCAAGGGTCGCCTCCATCATGCGAAAAGCCTCTGCTATTGGAGCCACCTTCACCGACCATGTGGATAAGGCGTGCAAGCACCTTGTGCTACCAGAAGAGGTCAAGATTGCGAAAGAACTTGGCATGTTTCCCTTCGTTCTGTCCTCATCGGCTTCAAGGCGTGAACCTCATCATATCGCCTTCTACCTTCTGGACCTTGCGAAGTTGTTTCATTCGTATTACACGAAATACAGGCACACAGAAAAGGTGATAACAAAGGACATGGAAAAGACCGAGGCGAGGTTGTTGCTTGTGGAGTGCGTGAGGAGGGTGCTCGCCAGGGGGCTTGAACTTCTTGGGGTTGGGGCACCAGAAGAGATGCATATCGAGGAGGCAGAAGATGAGTAACGAAAACAAGATAAGACCAAGAGACCTTGACAAGGTTCAAGAAAAAAAGCCTGTCTTCATCGAGCCAAAGCATATCTTTTGGGCTGTTTTGTCCCTGCTTTGCTTGCTTGCCATCGTTTTCGTCGCAGGTTTCATGGTTGGCAAGAGCCGTGCGTCAGAGGCGCATGAAACTCCAAAGCGCACTGTTGAGCTCGCACAGACAAATGCAAGAAACGAACAAGTCCCCAAGTTTCAAAGAAACGGTGTTCGATTAGCATCGGTTCTTCCTGTGCCTCTTCGTCATCAGGAGCTCGATTTCAGAGTTCAAGCATCTGCACGAAGGGAGGCAGTGGAGGTTCAAGAAAACAAGGTCAATGCGGTTTTGCAACCAAATGATTTGGAAGGTTTATCACCTTTCTATCTAGTCGCTGTGACAGATGCAGATTGTCCTTTGTCGTGCGGCTCGATTGATCGAAGCGGTTGCGACATAATTCCGTTTCAACCGCCCAAGCCAGATAAAGAGCCCAAGCAAAGCGAGCGAGAGCAAAAAATCCTAGCGACACTGCAAATTGCAACAACGCAACATGCGCCCTTGCCCAAAAAGCCAATCTACACGATTCAGGTGCGCTCTTATAAGGACAAAGAAATGGCTTCGAAGTTTCAAGAGGCACTAAGGCAAAAGGGCTATTCGAGCAAACTAGAAAGACATGTGGACGAACAGGGAAATGAGTGGTTCAGGGTCATGGTCGGCAGGTTTGATAACATTTCTAGGGCAAAAGAGTTTGCAAGGTCGTTCAATAGCAAAGAGAATGAATCCGCCATTGTGGTGCAATTAGAGGAAAAGCGATGAGCAGAGCGAGCAAACCGTCTCGCATAAACAAGCCGTGGGGATATGAAGACATCTTCGCAAAGACGGACAAATATGTGGGAAAACTTATATTCATAAAGAAAGGGGCGAGGCTATCAAGACAGCACCACGAGGTCAAGGACGAGACCATATTTGTGCTTCAAGGAAACCTTTTGGTCGAGTTTGGAATGAAAGGGGAGATTACGAGCGAGGTCGTGCCTAGCGGAAATGCGGTTAGAATCCCTGCAAAGACCGTGCATCGTTTTATAGCGCTCGATGGCGACACACTGCTTGTCGAGGTTTCCACACCAGAACTTGACGATGTGGTTCGACACGAAGATGACTATGGCAGGGAAGGGACTTCGAATCCATGACTGAAAGGAGGATATATGCCACACATAGATGTTATTGAAACCCAGGATGCCCCAAAGGCAATCGGACCTTATTCGCAGGCGATCGAAGCAAGGGGGTCAAGGCTTGTCTTTATTTCGGGTCAGATCCCTCTTGACAGGAACACCATGACCATTGTTGGGGAAGATGCTAGGGCTCAGGCGAAGAAGGTTTTGGAAAACCTGGAGGCCATTTTGCTTGCGGGAGGTCTTACAAGATGGAATGTTGTAAAGACCACGATCTTTCTAAAGAACCTTGAAGACTTCGGGGCAGTGAACGAGGTTTATGCGGAGTTCTTTGGCGAGCACAAACCAGCAAGGGCAACGGTTCAGGTCTCAAGGCTTCCAAAGGATGCCCTTGTCGAGATAGAGGCGATCGCTATTGGCGATTAGGTTGCTTCCCCATTGCCCTGAGTCGCTTGTGATTTGCCTGGGCTTCCGAAACAAAACTCGAGCAAAATTATTCACGCCTGAAATCGCACCATGCGCACATGTATGGCACTAAGTGTGGCATAGCCACGGTCGTCTGCACGCTTCACGCTCGCTTGACTCCCTTCGCTTTGGCACTGCGCACAGTTGCGTGGCGATGAAGGCTCAGGTGCCAAGTGTTATGGCAACGACCTCGCGACGCGAATGCCGAGGTCGTTGTAACGGTCTGTCGGCGCGGCCCAGCCGCGGCTCGCTGAGCGCACCGCTCGTGCACTGCTAGCCCAGGAGCCACCGCGGATCACCCGGAACTCGCCAGCCGGCGACTCCCATGCGCTCCCATCCAATGGCGCACCTTCGTAAGAGTCATGATACCAATCCTGAACCCACTCCCATACATTGCCAAGCATATCGTATAGACCAAAAACATTCCACGAGATTCGCCCCCATTCCTTCTCCAGCCTGTGCCCAACTGGAAGACCCCAAGCGTTGCGCTGCTTCAGCCCAACCATGTGGGTCGCGCAACGAGACGATTGATGCGCTCTTTCAGGCCACTTTGAGCAATCCCAAGCCCAATAATCATCCGAGTCATGAAGCACTCCGCTGTTACCCCCATACCAGGCGATCGCATCGAGCTCAGGGGCGTTGTTCTTTCCTTCGAACGAGATACCACCAGTGTAGGTCGCAGTTGTTGTCCCAGCACGCGCTGCATACTCCCATTCAGCCTCTGTAGGTAAGCGATAACCGAGACACCCGATGCCTTTAAACCTCACATAGCCGCACTCGAAATCTCCGTGGCCAGGCGTTCCCTTGCAATCGCTCAACTCATAGCATTCCTCGAGCCGCTCTTGTTTAGACAGTGCATTGCAATAGGCCACTGCATCCCACCACGAGACCATCTCCACAGGACAACTGCCCGTGCACGCGTACTGGCGGTAATCTTCCGCAAGACAAGAGCCCTGGCAGTACTTGAAATATGAAGGATTGTTCCCCATTAATCTTTCCACTGCTTTTGCGTGACCTCTGTTGCACTCAAAAGGAAGGAATGTTCGATCGCGACCTGGTGCACTGGACCTTCGTCGCTATACCTCCCAGGTTCTGAGTCAGGCGAGCCCATCCAGAAGGTGCCTGGAGGGATCAGCACATAGCCGTAAGGAACAAGTTCACACTCGTGTCCTGCTGTTCGAAGTTCGAAATATCTTTTTAGCAAAAAACAGTAAGGATTGTCAGGAAGCGTAGTGCCATAAGCCTCCACAAATTCCTCTGCCCACATCCGCTTTCTCTCCCACGGGATTGCCTCTAAATCCAAAAGCCTAACCAAGTTCGCCCAGTCTCTCTCGCGAGCGTTTATCCGGGCAGGCCGCGTTTCTTTCAGTGCCCTTAGTTGCCTTGCATGTTCCTCCCACTCGCTTGCCCTTCTTAGTGCCTGCTCTCGAAGCGACGGTGCTCTTTGTGCAAGTTCCTTCCATGCTTGTGCCTTCTTTTTCGCTAAATCCTCTTCCTCTCCGGGCCTTGGGTTGGATTCATCAAGCCTCACCACACGGTCATACTGTTCCATGGTTTCCACATCCACATTGCGAAAATCCATAGCACCAACCGAGGTTTCAAGCGCCTTTGGCACTGTCACAGTTGGAAGTGGCGCAAGTTCTGTGACCCGAAATGTGTTATCCCCTTGCACTTGCCTGCGTGCTAATCCTGCAAGGTCAGGACCTGGCTCACCTGGAGACTTGCCTAGCACAAACCCCTCATCGCCAACCAAATCTGGGTCTTGTTCCCTGTCACGCACCAATGTTTTTATCACCATAGCAGTAAAATCCCGAGCCTCCGAGGCAGTTACATTCCCATCCTTGTCCTTATCTGCCCAACCCCGCAAAGCCCCAAGAAGAAGATAAGAAAATGCAGGACGACCCAAGCCTGGCAAAGGTCCAGCAAACTGGTTCCCTTTTGCTGCTGTCAAGACCAAAAACCTGGGGTCGGCAAGGGGCGAAACCTGAGTTACTACCAATGGTTGCAGGTTTTTCACAATGCTTGCACCATCTGGCAAGCGCCCAAAAAAACAGGCATCGCTTATGATCACGATCCTACTTGCCTCGCTTGATTGTAACCTGGACGAAACCTCGGACAGGGTAACACCTCGAGCCTCCAGTGAGTCCACTGCTTGCTGGACATCATAGCCAAGAAACGCAGGCTCTTTTCCATTATGAACAGGCGCTCCATGCCCAATGAATATGAACCAAACCTGCCCGCCCTTGCGAACTGAACTTGCAACCCACGAAGCCTCTTTCAAGATGCGCTCACGGGTCGCTTGATCGTTGAACAACATGTGCACACGGTCAACAGGGGTCTTGCGTGTGCACACAAGATAATCGAACCATGCCAACCCATTTGCCTTTGCCCCTTGGACGCCTGGCACATTACTGTATCGCTCGATGGCAACAATCAAGCCAGCATCGTTCTCGCCCCCACCAACTGCCCTGGCTGGCGAGGCAAAATCAGGCCAGTCCTGGGCAGTGGCAAGGCGCGGTGCAAGTGCAATGACTGCGAAAAGCAAGATGCTGTGTCTCATAGGACACCTCCCCTTATTTTGACAAAATCAAATATCCAGCCTGACCAAGCGCCCATTCGGATGGACGCAGTCCAGCAAGCGGAGCAATTATATCATGCAGAAGCAGTCCTGCACCAGAGGCATGGGTCTCTAGAAAAACCTGCCCACCCGATGGCAAAAGCGCATCAAGTTTGTGCTCATCCCGAAGCGCAATCACAAGCAAAGATTCTGGGGAAGACCTTGCGCCTTCAGGCAAATGTGCGACCACACGAACCCCGCGGTCATAAAGTTCCTTGCTTGGAAACCTGACCCACTCGCCAGGGTTTACCACAACATCAGGTTCGAATTTGTTCGGGACCAAAAGCCCTGCACCATCCTGATACACGCTAAATATATACAATCGAGCTCGCCTTGTGGAGCGCACCTCGAAGCTCACCTCTTCGCCTTCCAAAAAATGCTCGCGGGGCAAGCGCACAGAGACCTCGAAGCCAGGGTCAGAGTCAGGACCATGGCGGTCAACAACGTTAGCATGAAGGGCTAGGTCTAAACGGAAGCCACCAGAGGGAAGCGCTGTGACCTTTTGGACGACTATCTTTTCGTCAACCACGACACACTCTGCAAAGACAGAAGAAAGCACCTCGATGAGCTCGCTCGACTCCTGATTGCGAAGCGCCTCGAACGAGAAAACAGAACTGCGCACAGTTGTGCCAGATATGAACTCGCACGCAGAGGCACGAGCCTTTGCAAGCGCTCTGGTTCTTGCCTGCATAAGTGCCTCGTGTTCACCAAAGACAAGGCTAGTGCGCACTTCGACCCATCTGGGGTCATCAAGGCGCTTTATCTGCGGGGCATCGCTTGTCAGGTCAACTGGGGGCGGTGCAAGGACTTTTTGGTCACGCACTGCACCGCGAGAGCAGGCACTCACAAGGGCAGTGAGTGCTAAAAGCAACCAGCCTTTCTTCTTAAACGCTTGTTTGTGTTTGTGGCGCAACAAGTCCATGTGGTCTCCTTTCTGCCAAATTATCTTACACCTAAAGACCCTTTGTGCATAGTGCAAAATGCAACTATGATTTGCCAAAGCACCAGGCAACACGGTCAAGTGCTCGTGCTATGCTATATCTCCCGTTTTGCAGGTTGCACTTCGCCCGTGCTTTGTCCGAGTCTTCCACAACAAGGCGCTGGCTCGCTCTGGCGAGTGGTCACTTACTTTTTCCTGATGTGCCAGCGCACTCCAAGAATGTTGGAACATGAAGTTGCTAAAGCATGGCTTTTTCCACATAATAACATTGCCCGATGGCGTAGAAGAAAGGGCATGTTGCAAAGGGCGCAGATAATAGTCCTACCCCTTGTTCTTTCTTGTTACTCTATCCCACAACCACAATCAACCGATGCAGTTTCCAGCGACACCAGCCTTAATCCCCCAGAGACCATAGTTTTATATGACTCGCAGGGCGAAAACTTCGCCATAACGAGCATAACTCCAGACCGAGGTCCAGCAGAAGGTGGTACAAGGGTCGAGGTAACAGGGCGTGGTTTTGTGCAAGGTAGCAAGGTCGTGTTTGGGGGGGTTGTCGGAAGCGATATTGTTGTCCAGAATGACACATCCATCATGGCTACAACTCCTCCCCACTCCGCTGGTCTTGTGGATGTCGCGGTTGTCCAGCCAGATGGCAAGACCGCCATTGCAAAAGACGCATTTTTCTACGAAGAACAAGTCATTGTGTCCCAGATCACGCCGTCACGAGGCTCTGTTGCTGGCGGTTCTCTGGTCGAGGTCACTGGCAAGGGCTTTCTAAGCGATGCGGTTCTGCTTATAGGTGGAAAGATCGCCCCTTATACGCATGTTGTCTCGGATACTCACATAACTGCGCTTACTCCTCAGAACTCAAAGGGGTTCAAAGATGTCGTCGTATTTACCTCTGGCGGGAGCGGAGCGCTTTACAGAGGGTTCGAATTCCTAGAGCCGCCAAAAATCTATTTTTGTGAACCCGCCTATGTGCTTACAAATGGCGAGGCTCAGGTCTATATAAGGGGAACGGGGTTTCAAGGCGCAAGCAGTGTCTCATCGAAAGAGGCAAAAGTCCGAGTCACAAACACAGCGCCAGACTCTATCCTTGTAACTTTAGAACCAACCGAGAAAGGCCCTGTAACTATTCAGGTTTCAACCGATGCTGGCAACGCAGTTTCCAAGGGTTGTGTCGTTGCTGTTGACCCTGAAGATATTGCTTCTAAAGATGTTCAGATTTTGGGGGTTGCACCAGAAGCAGGAAGTTACAAGGGTGGATACACTGCCCATGTTGTTGTGCGGGGCATCAAGGAACAAGACAAGCCAAAAGTCTATTTTGGCAATGTGGAACAAAAGGTTGTTCGTGTGTCATCCGACCTGAGGGTCATAACATGCGAGATAAAAGGGCAAGCACCCGGCACCGTAGATGTTAGTCTCAAGCTCGGCGACAAGACCTACACATTAGCCAATGCCTTCACCTTCCTTCCTCAAGTTTCCCTTCAATCAGTGGTCCCCTCTAAGACAGACGCATACAAGCCAACTCAGATAGTCTTGCAGGGAGAATACTTGAACCTGATTCAGGCGCTCTATGTGGGCATATTCCCAGCTGAAATTACATCTTTTGACGATGGCTCTGCCCTTCATGCGATTTCCCAGCCCTCCCCTCCAGGCATCTACGACATCATTGCCTTTGGTCAAAATGGTGACATGTTTACGCTACCAGACGCCTTTGTCGTCGAGGACTCAGGCGAAGAACTTCTTGCGATAAGCCCTTCAAAAGGGGCAATAGCTGGCGGAACCCTTGTGAATATCGTTGGTGCTGGCATGAACAGGATAGAACAGGTGTTATTCGGAGATTCGCCTGCTTTCATCGTAGATTCAAAAGACCCATCAAGGCTTATCGTTAGAACCCCGCCAGGCGAGGCAGGTCTAGTGGATGTATCGGTAAAATGGCGTGATTCAAACATCACCAAGACCCTCAAAAAGGCGTTCACCTATTTCGACCCCGCAGGCTATTTTGGCGGGCTTTTTGGCGACATCATCCACGGAAGTGTCAATGTCACGGTGGTAGATTCGAGCACAAGAAAGCGCGTGGAAAATGCGCTTGTAATCGTGGGTAGCGACCCAAGCACCAGATACAAAGGGCGCACAAATGCTAAAGGGCAAGTCACATTGTCAGGCGAGGACTTGATGGGTCCCCTTGATGTCACAGCAACCAAAGAAGACTACAGTGCCTTCACATTCGCTCAGGTAGATGCGGAAAACATCACATTCTTCCTTGACTCGCTTGTGCCTCAGCAAGGAGGCGGTGGCGGAGGGACAGCCACTCCATTGCCACCAGGTCTAATACAAGGCAGGGTGCTTGGCGCAGACAAGTATGTTATCGCCCCCCCCGAGCCGTGCAACAAAAGACCCCTTATTTACGGCTCCCTTTGCGCCCCATGCGCTGACGATTCCCAGTGCGGTGGACTTCTTTGTTATAAAGGCTTTTGCACAAGCGAATGCCAGTCTTCTTCCGACTGCCCCCCCACTTACGATTGCTATCCCCTCGAAAACGGTCGCAATGGCTGTCTTCCATCCCCAGGCTCGCCAGAGGTGCGCTGTTTCGTCACCCCCGACAGCATTTGGTCCACAAACCCAAACCCAGGTCCAGGCTACCTTGTCACAAGCGAAAGAAGATATGCTTTGAGCTCAAGGCTTGGCGATGTTGCTGTCTATTGTGTTGGGGGGGTGCGCTCCTATCACGACGGGGCGTTCACCCCTTTGGTGCTTGGCTTGAGGCGCCATCTCGATGTTCAGCCCGCAAAGATTCTGGATGGTCAGGATGTCTTTCTGGACATCCCGCTTGATTCGACCATGCAGGTTCGCCTGAAGAACTGCCCTTCTGGCGCATCAAACCCAAACCTTCACAGCCTCCAGGTCGCAATAAATCTTGGCTCAGATGGAGTTTTGCCTCTGTGGGATTTGATGTGGGGTATGGACAAGAATCTTTTCGAAATATCGGGCTTGCCTCGCAGTTTCCTAGGCGACCTTGATGGAGCGACCCTCGTCCTACTGGGGCGGGCAGACCCTCCAGATACTAACCTTTATCCTTATTCTGTGTCGATCGTTCGTGACCTTGTTTTGACCACCCCAGTGTGGGTGCAGATAAAGAATGGCAAGCCGAGTGTCACCGAACCCCTCGTTGACCTTGATGCCCTATCCTCTTGCATGAGTCCTCAGAAAACAAAGGGCGCGCTGATAAGCCGAGACGGGAAGATTTTCATTGTGTCTCAGGGGCTTGACTTTGAGCCCTTGACCGCTCTTTACAACAAAGGCATAAGGGCGTGCGCCTTTTTAGATGACACAACTTTGGTCACAGCAGGTGAGCAGGGCATCGTGCAAATCATCAAAGACCAGTCATTTGCTTTTCTGCAATCGTCAAGCAGGAAGACCATCAGGTCTTTGCTCCCAGTGAGCGCCCAAAGTTTCTATGCCACAGGCGATGGTGTCCTGCTTTATTACGATGGACAAAACCTAACAGAAATTCAGGTTCAGCCTTCCTTGCCACTTTACACAATGGTCATGTCCCCAACGGGAAGGCATTTCTTGTTCGGTGCCAAAGGCTTTTCAGCAGAAGTTTCTGGGAGGAAGTTGCGTGAAGTGGCGCCGTGGCCCTCGAGCAACGACCTGTTCTTCGGAGCTACAGTCGCCAATCAAGTGCTAGTGGCAGGTGCAAATGGCACACTTTTGGTAGGGCCAGACGGAGACCAGCTCAAGCCTCTAAAGATTGCGACCCTTGAAGATTTGCTGACCATTGTCCCATACAAAGATGGGGCATTAGTAGGAGGGGCAACTGGCACCCTTTTCCTTTATGAAAACGGGCGTGTATCCCCAATATCTATTGCCTCCTTTGACTTGGACATTACCGCTGGTCTCTCGTTCACAGATGACGAGGCGCTCCTCTTCACGCCAAAGATGGCAACCGTAGGTCCTTTTCTTTATCCTCCGACATTCACAGAACCTTTGCCTTCAAGTTTTTGGGCATCATACCAACTGTCTTTCACCCGTTCCCTCCCCCCCGCACCTTCTTATACCTACATAGCAATTATGGGTCTTAAGTCGTCCTCGACCTGGGAAATCGTGATGCCTGGCGTAACGACTAGCATTGTCTTGCCCGACATCATGCGCACTGAAGGCTTTTCGCCAATGCCATCTGGCTCGGTCAGGATAAGGGCGCTCGAGGTGCTCATGAAGAACTTCGATTTCAACAGGTTTGATTTCAACGCCTTTTCTTCAGGCTCATGGGTTTCATGGGCTGTAAATGACCTCAGATGTTTCAGGTAACTCAGCGACCCATCAGAGAAGTCAAAAAGCCCCATTCGCGTTGGCACTTTGACTTTGTCAGAATTATCCTTTTGTTTCAATGGCTAGCACAACGATTGGACCCTTATATCGCCCACCATCTCGATTACCAGACAGCGTCCGTCTTTCGCCTTTTTGAAAATTTCGCAAAATTTACTTGACAAAGGATTGGCAAATAAACAAAATACTGTGCCCTAAGAGGGGCTGGCTCTTTACAGGCTGGCGTAGCTCAATCGGTAGAGCAGCTGATTTGTAATCAGCGGGTTGGGGGTTCGATTCCCTCCGTCAGCTCTCACCGATGAGGAGGGGTTCCCGAGCGGTCAAAGGGAGCAGACTGTAAATCTGCCGCCGTGTGGCTACGGAGGTTCGAATCCTCCCCCCTCCACTGTTCTTTGAAGCATTAGGCAAGGCGGGAATAGCTCAGCTGGCAGAGCGGAAGCCTTCCAAGCTTCGGGTCGCGGGTTCGAATCCCGTTTCCCGCTCTGTGTCTGCGAGGCGCAGTTGCCTTCGTAGCTCAGGGGTAGAGCACCTCCTTGGTAAGGAGGGGGTCACCGGTTCAATCCCGGTCGAAGGCTCTGGAAGACTCAGGGACGCGGTCAGCGCGGGCTTTGGGTTTTGTACGAACTTTCTTTGACAGGAGGAGGTTCCAAATGGCGCGTGAAAAGTTTCTAAGAACTAAGCCGCATGTAAATGTCGGAACAATCGGACACATTGACCACGGTAAGACAACTCTGACCTCGGCAATAACAAAGGTGCTCGAGGCGAGGGGTCTTGCTAAATGGGTCCCCTTCGACCAGATTGACAAGGCACCCGAGGAAAAAGCAAGAGGTATCACGATTGCTACCGCGCATGTGGAATATGAAAGCGAAAAAAGGCATTATGCACATGTGGACTGCCCTGGGCACGCAGACTACATCAAGAATATGATCACTGGTGCTGCCCAGATGGATGGCGCGATTCTGGTAGTCGGGGCGGACGATGGCGTGATGCCACAGACAAGGGAACATGTGCTTCTGGCAAGGCAGGTTGGTGTCCCTGCGATTGTCGTATTTTTGAACAAGGTTGACAAGCAACCTGACGAGGAACTTCTTCAGATCACAGAAGAAGAGGTGCGTGAAGTCCTTAATAAGTACGAATACGATGGGGCAAATACTCCAATCATTAGGGGAAGCGCCCTCAAGGCGCTAGAAGGTGACCCTAATGGACCCGAGGCTGAATGCATTTTGAAGCTCATCGAGGCTGTTGATAACTATATCCCATTGCCTGTGCGTGATGTTGACAAGCCTTTCCTTATGCCCATAGAGGATGTGTTCTCGATCTCTGGTCGCGGCACAGTTGCCACTGGTAGGGTCGAGCGTGGCAAGGTAAGGGTTGGCGACGAGGTGGAAATCGTCGGTTTCGAGCCGACAAAGAAGACTGTCGTGACTGGTGTCGAGATGTTTAGAAAGACTCTGGACGAGGGCATCGCTGGCGATAACATCGGTTGCCTTTTGCGAGGCATTAAAAGAGATGAGGTCTATCGTGGCATGGTTCTAGCAAAACCTGGCTCCATCACGCCTCACAAGAAGTTCACAGCGAGCGTCTATGTCCTTACAAAGGAAGAAGGCGGTAGGCATACAGCATTCAGAACAGGATATCGTCCACAGTTCTACATCAGGACGACCGATGTTACTGGAGTGGTCCAACTTCCTCCAAATACAGAGATGGTTCTACCCGGCGACAGGGTAGAGCTTACTGTGGAGCTTATATCTGCTGTTGCCCTCGAAGAGGGCTTGCGCTTTGCTATCCGTGAAGGCGGAAAGACGGTCGGACACGGAGTTGTTGCCAAGATCATTGAATAGGCTAAGTTGTTATGGCTAAGAAGGACAATAGGGTCATAATCCATCTCGAATGTCAATCGTGCCTGAAGAACAAGATGCCAGGGGTATCGCGCTATACAACGACCAAGAACAAGAAGACAACGACTGGCAGGCTTGAACTAATGAAGTACTGTAAGTTCGAACGCAAGCACACTCTGCACAAGGAGGCAAAGTGACGAAGTGCAGGCGTTCCAGGGCAGTAGCTCGAATGGTAGAGCAGCGGTCTCCAAAACCGCGGGTTGGGGGTTCGAATCCCTCCTGCCCTGCTACTTTTGCTTGTGCTTTCTGAGGCTGGTGCATGGAGAAGTTTGTTAGGATCGCAATAGTTGTTTGTGGCATCCTCGCATGGGCGCTGATGGCTCGTTTCTTCAACTGGGGCTTTCATATGATAAACCCCTTGTGGGACAAAGCGCTTCTGGGCGCGAAGTTTACGGTTAGTGATGCATTGGGAATACTATGCGGGATTGCAACTATAGTCGCCCTATGGAGAAACGAGCGTGTCGTGACATTCGGCATGGAGGTCGCAAACGAACTTAGAAATGTTACATGGCCAACATGGCCAGAAACTAGGCTTTCCACCATTGTGGTCATCGCAATGACTATCGTCGTGTCCGCCATTTTGGGTTTGTTCGATGCAATCTGGGGCGCATTGCTCAAGAATATCTATCGAATCTAACACAGAGGACTAAGGGCAGATGGCTAAGCAGTGGTTCATAGTTAGAACCTATTCAGGATATGAAGAAAAGGTTAGAGCCGATATACTTGCCGCCCTGGAGCACGACGAAGAAGTGAAAAAACTCAAACTCAACGAATATATTGACCAGGTGGTCATCCCAACCGAACCTGTCCAGGTGGGTGGCGTGCTCAAAGGCAGAAAGAAGTTTTTCCCTGGCTACATCCTGGTGCACATGGAACTAAACGAGAAAACGCATAACTTCATCAGGCACCGCCAGTATGTAACGGGTTTTGTGGGCGCCGGAGGAAAGCCGAGACCCCTAGCAGAATCGGAGGTTGCGCAGATCATGCAGCAGATGGAACGAGGGGCTATAAAAAAGGAACAGGAGGTGCAGTTCGAAGAAGGCATGACGGTACGCATAAAGGACGGTCCGTTCGTGAACTTTTCAGGTGTTATTGAAGAGGTTAGAAACGACAAGAAAAAACTTAGGGTGGTGGTAACCATCTTTGGGCGTGGAACCCCTGTCGAGGTTGATTTTGGACAGGTCGAGCGTGTGTAGGCGAGGTTCAAGATGGCTAAAAAGGTAGTTGGTCAAGTAAGGCTTCATATCCCTGCTGGGAAGGCGACCCCACAGCCGCCTGTCGGTCCTGCACTTGGGCAGGCGGGTGTAAACATCATGGAGTTTTGCAAGCAGTTCAATGCAAGGACTGCGTCCCTTGGCGATTTTACTGTGCCAGTGGTCGTAACGGTCTATTCTGACAGGACATTCACATTCATCACGAAAAGCCCTCCTGCTTCCGAGCTACTGAAGAAAGCCGCGGGGGTCGAGAAGGGTTCTGGGGCGCCCAATAGGACAAAGGTGGGACGAGTGACAAAGTCACAGGTTATTGAGATCGCAAAGACCAAAATGCAGGACATGTCGGTGAACTCCCTCGAGGCTGCAGTTAGATGTATCGAGGGAACTGCTCGAAGCATGGGCATAGAGATTGTTGAAGGCTAAATAACTGGGGTCTCGTTTCGGAGGCTAAAGATGCCTAAGCACGGAAAGAAATATCTTGCAGCAAGAGCACTTGTTGACAGGACTCGTCGTTATTCTATCGAAGAAGCGCTACAAAAAGCAAAAGAAACAGGATATGCAAAGTTTGATGAATCCGTTGATCTGGCGGTGCGTCTAAATGTGAACCCCAAGTATTCAGACCAGATGGTGCGTGGTGCTTGTGTCCTGCCAAAGGGTTCTGGCAAAGAGATAAAGGTGTTGGTATTCGCAAAAGGCGACAAGGAAAAAGAGGCTAAGGCGGCTGGCGCAGATTTTGTCGGTGCTGAAGACCTCGTTGAAAAAATACAGCAGGGATGGTTCGGCTTCGATTATGCGATTGCGTCCCCCGATATGATGGGGCTGGTTGGAAAGATCGGTAAACTGCTTGGTCCCCGTGGGCTTATGCCAAACCCGAAAAGCGGGACTGTTACCATGGATGTTGCGAAGGCAGTAAAAGAGGCAAAGTCAGGGAAGGTTGAGTTCAAGGTTGACAAGGCAGGGATCATTCACACGACCATAGGACGGAAGTCATTTTCTGTCGAAGACCTAAAAGAAAACTTCATCGCTGTCATCGAGACATTGCTCAAACTTCGCCCAGCAACCGTAAAAGGTCAGTATATCAAGAGTGTTGCAGTTTCAACGACCATGGGACCAGGGGTGAAAGTTGATTTGAGCGAGATAGAGGCTTTGCAAAGGCGTTAATGAGCGTCTTGGGAGGCGAAATATGAATCTGCAGGAAAAGGAAGCGCTTACATCCGAACTCAAAAGGATTGTAGAGACCGCCAAGGCATTCGTCTTGATCTCGCACAGTGGGCTGACCGTCGAAGAGATGACGAAGCTCAGGAAGGACCTTAAAGAGCAAGACTCGAGGCTCAAGGTGATCAAGAATACCCTTTTCGGACGAGCAATAAGCGGAACCCCACTGGAAGGGCTTGCTACCCATCTGAAAGGTCCTTTGGGAGTTGTTTGGACTGAAAAGGACCCATCTGCCATGGCAAAGACATTGCTTGGTTTTGCGAAGACCACTCCGAAGATAGCGGTTGTGGCTGGCGCAATGGGCAAGGCAACGATTTCCCCTCAGGATGTCGAGAGCCTTGCTAAACTGCCTCCTGTCGAGCAGGTCAAGGGGATGTTGCTGGGGATTCTGCTTGCAGTTCCCCAAAAGTTTTTGGGGCTTTTGCAGACGCCAGCAAGGCAGTTCCTTGGTGTGCTGGTGGCTAGAAAGAATAGTTTGGAGAATAAGGGATAGACCATGTTTTGTCTCTCTTCAGGAAAGGAGTGAAAGATGGCGGAAACAACCATTACAAAAGAACAGGTAATCGAGTATTTGAGCGGGCTTACAGTAGTCGAGCTCAATGCCCTGACGAAGGAGCTCGAGGCGAAATGGGGAGTGACGGCAGCAGCCCCCGTGGCAGTTGCAGCGGTTGCGGCTGGACCAGCGCCTGCAGCAGAGGCACAACCAGCCGAAGAGAAGACCGAGTTTGATGTGGTGCTAAAAGAAGTGCCCGCGGACAAGAGGGTTGCTGTTATAAAAGAGATAAGGACGGTCGTCTCTGGGCTCGGGCTGAAAGAGGCTAAGGAGCTCGTCGAGAGTGCGCCAAAGACGATCAGAGAGGCTGTCTCGAAGGAAGAAGCCCAGAAGATCAAAGAGAAATTGGAAGCGGCTGGTGCGGTTGTCGAGATAAAATAGGCAAGCCGCATCAGACTTTGGTGCACCCGGTGGTGCATGTTTGTGGTCGCGCGAGGACACAAGGATCTGCAAGACTTGTGTGAATAACCATAGGCGCCCTGTCAACACTTGGTGGGGCAAGTGTCCGCCTTCTTATGCTAACAGGAGGTAAAGTATATATGGCAACCCTGAACAAACCTTTAGGGCTTCCCCTGAGATACCGTTTCGGTGTTGTTTCTGAAGCGCTCGATATCCCTGACCTGATCCGAGTTCAGAAGGAATCGTACGAACGTTTCTTGCAAAAGGATGTGCCTCCCGAGAAGCGGGAAGAAGTCGGCATAGAGGCAGTGTTCAGAAGCATATTCCCGATTCCAAACTTTGCCAAGACTGCGGAACTCCGTTACAAGAGATACTGGCTGGATGCGCCAAAGTACGATGTGGAAGAATGCAGGGAGAGGGGGATCACTTATGCAGCCCCGATGAAGATCACGGTGCAGTTGGTCACATGGGACATAGACCCAGACACAGGGGAGCGAACCGTGAGGGATGTGAAGGAACAGGAGGTGTATTTTGGCGATATTCCCCTTATGACTGAAAACGGGACCTTTGTGATCAATGGTGCAGAAAGGGTCGTGGTAAGCCAGCTCCACCGCTCCCCTGGCGTATTTTTCGAAAGCGATAAAGGGAGGACAACCTCCACAGGCAAACTCCTTTACTTTGCTCGCATCATCCCGAACAGGGGGTCGTGGGTTGACTTCGAGTTCGACCACAAGGACATCCTGTGGGTCAGGATTGATAAGCGCAGGAAGATGCTTGCCACAACCTTCCTCAAGGCTTTGGGTTACGACACGCAACAACTTTTGGAGCTCTTCTACCCTATCTCGGAGATTCTGATTACAAAAGATGGGAGGTTCTTCGAACCTCTCAATATGAAGATTTTCGAAGGACAACGATCTCCTGTTGAGATCAGGAACCCAGCCACCGGGGAAGTTTTGGTCAAGAAAGGCGACAAGTTGAGTGGCTATCGTCTGAAAAAACTGCAGGCTGCGGGAATAAACGAGATTGAGCTGAAATGGGAAGATGTAAGAGGCAGGGTGCTAGCGGACGACATCGTGGATGAGAACACTGGAGAGGTTCTTATCGAATGCAACAAAGAGATTGACGACAAGACTTTGCAAAGCCTTGTTGACATGGCACCCATAAGGATCAAGGTTCTTCTTATAGACAACATAATCGCAGGTCCGTATCTGCGCAATACCCTTCTTCTGGACAAGACGGAATCGCAGGAAGAGGCAGCAATCGAGGTTTACAGGAAGCAAAGACCAGGTGACCCTGCCAGCCCAGAACAGGCAATCGCTTATTTCAATAGCCTCTTTTTTGCTTCTGCTCGTTATGACCTCTCGCCAGTTGGAAGGATGAAAATGAACTTCAAGCTCGGGCAAAATGTTCGGCTTGAGCAGACAACCCTCCTGCCCGAGGATTTCATCGCCATTGTGAAATATCTTCTAGACCTCAAGATGGGCAAGCCACACGCTCGCGTGGATGACATTGACCAGCTCTCCAACCGCAGGGTGCGTGCGGTGGGGGAACTGATGGAGAATCGCTACAGGGAAGGCATGGTGAAGATGCAGAGGGCAGTGAGAGAGAAGATGACCCTCCAGCAGGACATGGCGACACTCATGCCCCACGATTTCATCAACGCCAAGCCAGTTTCTGCAGTTGTGCGTGAGTATTTTGGGAGTGGGCAGTTATCCCAGTTCATGGACCAGACAAACCCACTGTCCGAGATTACGAACAAGAGGAGGCTATCTGCCCTTGGTCCTGGTGGCTTGACTCGAGACCGTGCGGGGTTCGAGGTTCGAGATGTCCACGCGACCCACTACGGGCGTATATGCCCTATCGAGACACCAGAAGGTCCAAACATCGGGCTCATCTCCTCGCTTGCAACTCATGCTCGGGTAAATGAGTTTGGGTTCATAGAGACGCCATACAGAAGGGTCAAAGACCGCAAGGTCATGCTCGACGAAATCGTCTATCTAACCGCCATGGAGGAAGAGAATCAGACGATCGCTCAGGCAACCGCACAGATGGACGAGAACGGCTATTTGGTCGGCGACCTCGTGCAAGCAAGACGAAATGAAGACTACATAATGGTGCGCCCCGAAGAGGTAACGCTGATAGATGTGTCTCCATCCCAGATCGTGAGTGTGGCAGCTGCGTTGATTCCATTTTTGGAGCATGACGACGCCAACAGGGCTTTGATGGGTTCGAACATGATGAGGCAGGCTGTCCCGCTTATAAAGCCTGAACCTCCATTGGTGGGGACAGGGCTCGAGTGGGTAGCGGGACGAGACTCTGGTTCGCTCGTCATAGCAAGACGAAGCGGAATAGTCGAAAGCGCGACAGCAGAAAAGATTGTGATTCGACCCGACGGCGACCAAAACGACCCAGAGGCTGTAAAGCCCGACATTTATCAGCTCGTCAAATACAGGCGGTCGAACCAGAACACATGTATTTCGCAAAGACCGCTCGTCAGACGAGGCGACAGGGTTAAGGCGGGTCAGATAATCGCTGATGGCTCATGTACTGTCATGGGAGAACTCGCATTGGGTCAAAATGTGATCGTGGCTTTCATGCCGTGGGGGGGCTACAACTTCGAAGACTCGATACTGCTCTCTGAGAGGCTTGTTCAGGATGACAGATTTACATCAATACATATCGAGGAGTTCGAGTGCGTAGCAAGGGACACCAAACTTGGCAAGGAGGAGATCACAAGAGATATTCCTAATGTCAACGAAGAGTCTTTGAAGGATCTCGACGCAGACGGCATTGTGAGGATCGGCGCAGAAGTGCGACCAGGCGACATATTGGTCGGAAAGATAACGCCAAAGGGTGAGACGCAGTTGTCCCCTGAGGAAAGACTTTTGAGGGCTATATTCGGTGAAAAGGCTGCGGATGTTAAGGATTCGTCTTTACGGGTTCCTCCAGGTATCTCGGGCATAGTGATAGGTGCAAAGGTCTTTGCTAGAAGGGGTGTCGAGAAGGATGACAGAACCAAAGACATGCTCGAAACAGAGAGTTACAGACTGCAGGCTGAGCGCGATGAAGAGATAAACCTGACAAAGGATGTGACCAAAGAGAAACTGATAAAACTGCTTGCTGGGAAAAAGGCGGCTGCGAGTGTAGTGGGTGAGAACGGGGAATGTCTTGTCAGAAAGAATGCGACACTTACAGAGAAGGTCTTGAAACAGATGGACATCGAAACCCTGTCCAGAATTCGGGTGGCGGAGGGTGAAGAGGTCGAGTCGCAAATTCAAGAGATCGTTGAGCGCATGAACGAGCAAATCGAGGCTGTAAAACTCTTGTACAAGTCAAGACTAGAGAAACTTAGAAGGGGCGACGACCTGCCACCAGGCGTCTTGAAGACCGTAAAGGTCTATGTGGCAATAAAAAGGAAGATACAGGTCGGCGACAAGATGGCAGGAAGGCATGGCAACAAAGGTGTTGTTTCGAGGATATTGCCCGTGGAGGATATGCCTTACCTTGCGGATGGGACACCTGTTGACATTGTCTTGAACCCACTTGGAGTCCCAAGCAGGATGAATGTCGGTCAGATACTCGAGACACACCTCGGTTGGGCTGCCTATCACCTCGGAAAGCAGATTGATGAGATGGTTCATAAATCAGTCTCGGAAGCCCGCGAGACCTTGAAGCGACTTTTCAAGAATCCCGAAACGAAAAAGATTTTGGATGAAATGGACGATGATGAGCTTAAGGAGGTCTTGAAACCTTTCAAGAAGGGCTTGCTTGTCGCGTCGCCCGTGTTCGATGGTGCAAAGGAAGAAGAGATAAAAGAGTGGCTCAGGGCGGCTGGGTTGCCAGAATCAGGAAAGACGATCCTTTTCGATGGAAGGACTGGCGAGCCATTTGATTCAGAAGTGACCGTCGGCGTGATGTACATGATGAAACTACATCATCTAGTGGACGAGAAGATCCATGCCCGTGCAACAGGACCATACTCCTTGGTAACTCAACAACCTCTGGGTGGAAAGGCTCAGTTCGGTGGTCAGAGGTTGGGCGAAATGGAGGTCTGGGCAATGGAGGCTTACGGTGCAGCCCACGCCTTGCAAGAGTTTTTGACAGTCAAGTCCGATGATGTTTTGGGTCGCACCGCGACCTACGATTCCATAGTGAAGGGTGATTGTAGGGCAAAACCTGGATTACCCGAGTCCTTCAATGTTCTTGTAAAAGAACTGAAGGCTTTGGCAATAAATGTTGACCTCATAGAGGCAAAAGACGAGGTGGCTTGAATGAGCCACCCGAAGGAGGGATGCCATGCAAGAGCAGTATTCAAGCTTTGAAACCCCACGAGACCCATCGTCTATCTCTGCAATTGGGGTCTCTATTGCTAGCCCCAAACAGATCCTTGAGTGGTCGCATGGCGAGGTCAAGAAGCCAGAGACCATAAACTACCGCACCTTCAAACCAGAGAGGGATGGTCTTTTCTGTGCGAAGATATTTGGACCAGTGAAAGACTACGAGTGCAACTGCGGACGCTACAAAAGGATGAAGCATCGTGGCATCACTTGCGAGAAATGCGGCGTCGAAGTCATTTCATCAAAGGTGAGAAGGGAAAGGATGGGTCACATTGTGCTGGCTGCCCCTGTGGCTCATATCTGGTTTCTTCGAAGCATCCCTAGCAGGATAGGGGCAGTGCTAGACGCAGTGCTAAAAGACCTCGAACAGGTGCTCTACTGCGTGGCGTACATCGTGATTGACCCTGGCAAGGCATCGGACGAGATCAAGAAAGGCGATGTCATATCGGAAGAAAGATATGAAGAACTTGTCCAGAAATACGGCGAAGGGGCTTTTGAGGCAGGAATGGGGGCAGAAGCCATAAGGAAACTCCTCGAAATGGTTGACATTGAGGCGGAAGCAACCAATGTGAAAAACGAACTAAAGACCACGACCTCTGACTCTAAAAGGAAGAGGCTTGCCAAAAGATACAAGGTTCTCGAGGCGCTTCGTCATTCGGGAAACAAACCTGAATGGATGATTCTAAAGTATCTACCTGTCCTGCCACCTGACTTGCGTCCTTTGGTGCCTCTGGATGGGGGTAGATTTGCGACAAGCGACCTGAACGACCTGTACAGGCGTGTGATAAACCGAAACAATCGTTTGAAGAAGCTTGTGGACCTCAACGCCCCGCAGATCATCATTCGAAACGAAAAGCGCATGTTGCAAGAGGCGGTGGATGCCCTTTTCGACAATGGAAGGCGCGGAAAGGCGATTACAGGCGCAAACAGAAGACCTCTAAAATCCTTGTCTGAGATGCTAAGAGGAAAGCAGGGGCGTTTTCGTCAAAACCTGCTTGGAAAGCGAGTTGACTTTTCTGGAAGGTCGGTCATCGTTGTCGGACCAGAACTCAGGCTCCACCAGTGCGGACTCCCAAAGAAGATGGCTCTGGAACTATACAAGCCCTTCATCTATCACAAACTCGAGGCAAAAGGCTATGCACAGACGCTGAAGACTGCGAAGAAGATGGTCGAGGACGAAGACCCCGTCGTGTGGGATATTCTGGCAGAGGTCACGAAGGAACATCCTGTGTTCTTGAATCGAGCGCCGACTTTGCACCGTCTTGGTATTCAGGCTTTCGAACCCGTTCTTATCGAAGGAAAGGCGATCCAGATCCATCCTCTAGTATGTCAAGGCTACAATGCTGACTTTGACGGCGACCAGATGGCTGTTCACCTGCCCTTGTCACTCGAGTCCCAGATGGAAGCCCGTGTGTTGATCATGTCAACGAATAACATCTTGAAGCCAGCGGACGGCAGGGCAATAATAACCCCCACACAGGACATAGTCCTTGGCATCTACTACATCACGAAAGAAAGACCATTTGCAAAAGGCGAAGGCAAGATGTTCTACGGTCCTGAGGAGGTGCGGGTTGCATACGACGCTGGCGAGGTGGATTTGCAGGCTCGTATCAAGTGCAGAGTTGACGGAAAGATGTACGATACAACTGCGGGAAGGGCGCTTTTGCGTGAAATCATCCCGAAGGAGATACCTTTTACCTTCTTCAATAAGGTCATGGATAAGAAGGCGCTTTCTGCACTGTTCGACGAGGTTTATCGCTTGTGCGGTTCCAAAAAGACTGTTCTGATGGCAGATACAATAAGGACATGGGGCTTTACCTTTGCGACCAAGGCGGGTATCTCCATCTCGATTGACGACATGGTCGTGCCTCCTGAAAAGCAGAAGATACTGGAAGAAGCGAAGAAGAAGGTGGCAGAGATCGAGATGCAGTATCAAGATGGTTCGATAACTCAAGGCGAAAGATATAACAAGGTCATTGACGCATGGTCATCTGCATCGGACAAGGTTGCAAAGCTCATGATGGATGGGCTTTCGAAACAGATTTATAGAAACGAAAACGAGGTGCGCGAAGGACCCTCGATGAACTCGATATTCATAATGGCTGATTCAGGCGCGAGGGGGAGCGCCATGCAGATGAGGCAGCTCGCTGGGATGCGAGGGCTAATGGCTAAGCCTTCAGGCGAGATCATCGAAACCCCGATCATTTCGAACTTTAAGGAAGGTCTGAGCGTGCTGGAGTACTTCATTTCTACACACGGAGCGAGGAAAGGCTTGGCGGACACAGCCCTCAAGACAGCAAACGCAGGTTACCTTACAAGGCGACTTGTAGATGTGGCTCAGGATGTCGTAGTGACCGAATACGATTGCGGAACACTGGACGGACTGGAGGTGTCTGCCTTGGTTCACGGGGGTGAGATCAGAGAGCCACTAATCGAGCGCATATATGGAAGGGTTGCGCTAGAAGACATAGTTGACCCATATAAGCCCGACAGGGTCATCGTGAAGGCAAATGAACTTATTGACATCGAGAAGGCTAAAGAGATTGTAGAGGCGGGCATCGAAAAGGTCAAGGTCCGTTCCGTTTTGAACTGCAGGTCAAGGCATGGGGTCTGCGTGCTTTGCTATGGACTCGACCTTGCCCGAGGCAGGATGGTGAATATCGGAGAAGCGGTGGGTGTCATCGCTGCACAATCCATCGGCGAACCTGGGACTCAGCTCACCATGCGAACATTCCACATAGGAGGAACAGCAAGGGTTGCGGAGCAAAACTCGGTTGAAGCGAGAAGGGCGGGTACAGTGAAGTTCTTGAATCTCAAGACCATAACCCATATATCAGGCTCTGTGATCGTGAAAAACAGGAATGGCGAGATAGCGATATGCGACGAACAAGGCAGGGAGCGTGAAAAATACCCAGTCCCTTACGGTGCGACGCTGTTCGTGGCTGAAGGGGATAAGGTAGAGCCTGGGCAGACTCTCGCAAAGTGGGACCCGTGGGCAAATCCAATACTTACCGAGGCAAGCGGAAAGGTGCACCTCGAGGACATGATAGAAAACGAGAGTTACAAGGAACTGACAGATGAAGTCACAGGTCTTTCGAGGCGAGTAATAATTGAAAGCAAGAAAAAGGATGCTAGACCAAGGGTTTCCATACTGGATGAAAAGGGCAAGGTAAAAATTATCCCCGGCACGAATTACGAGGCAGTGTATCTATTGCCAGTTGGCGCCCACATCTTGGTCGCTGAAGGCGACATGGTCAGCGAAGGCGATGTCCTCGCAAAAGTGCCAAAAGAAACCGCGAAGATGAAGGATATTACAGGTGGTTTGCCAAGGGTCGTGGAGTTGTTCGAGGCAAGGAAACCTAAAGAGCATGCCATCATCTCTGAGATAGACGGTCGTGTCACATTCGGACAAGAGAAGAAGCAAAAGAGGAAGATCATCGTTATACCCGAGGTAGGACACAGCAAAGAGTACCTCATCCCTAAAGGCAGGTATGTAAGTTTGCGAGAGGGCGACGAAGTGAAGGCGGGAGACCCCCTCATGGATGGAGCGCCGAATCCGCATGACATCCTGCGAGTCCTTTCCATACAAGCACTTGGAAGATTCCTGGTGGACGAGATTCAGGATGTTTATCGTCTGCAAGGAGTGCGTATTCACGACAAACACATCGAGATTATAGTGAGGCAGATGCTAAGGTGGATAAAGATAACAGACCCAGGAGACACAAGGTTCTTCGCTGACGAGCATGTGGACAAATGGACATTCGAGGCTGAAAACGACGAGGTCCTGAAGCGAGGTGGACAACCTGCCACTGGTGAACCTATCCTTTTGGGAATAACAAAGGCTGCCTTGAATGTGGAATCATTCATTTCTGCTGCATCGTTCCAGGAAACTACAAGGGTCTTGACAGAGGCGGCGATTGCTGGAAAGAAGGATTACCTCAGAGGTCTAAAAGAGAATGTAATCATGGGAAGGCTTATACCCGCTGGAACTGGTTTTCCAGGACTTGCCCGCAAGGTTGATGTAAAGATCCTTACGGAGGAACCAGTGTCTGCGTTCGAGGCTCAACAAGACCTCGCAGGGATAGACCTATATTGAGGACAAAACTAGCTAGGCTTCGCCCGTAGTTGTGGATAGACATCTTAGGTGTTTCTGGCTCGCCAATCCTCCCACGCCTGGAAGGGAGCCTTTTGCGCATGGAACCGTTCCTCCATGAAGCAGGGGATGAACGAACCAGCAATAACGGCTTACGCCCTACTCATCTTAAACTGACGACGAATAGCAGGACTAAATGTTTCTAAACGCTTCCTTTATCTCATCCAATATCTTTTTCAAATCCTCTGATTCTGCTTTTTTGGTATCCCCCCCAAAAACGGAAGCCAAATATAGCCAGGTAAGTGCAAGCAAAGGTTGTTCCGCTTTGGGATAGAAGCTTGCCACCCTTTTCGCAAACTCTAATTGCGTTTCGTGCGGAGCCCTTCTTAGCCCAGTCCTTTTTGCAACCACCTCCAGTGCAGAACGATATGTGGCGACCTCGGGTAAAGTCACAAACTTCCGTAAGCGAAAAATGCGCTTCCTCCCTCGAAATACCTTCATTGCGGTCCAGAGCACCAAAGGCGTTGCTAGCAATAGGGCAAGGACCTGAACCCATGGCAGGTCTTTCGCCTTCCTGAACACCTGTCTGATCTCCCCTATGGTTATCCTCGGTTCGTCGAATCCCCCCTTTTTTCTGGATGGCATTGCAAGCCCAAGCAAAAAGTCCATCTGCTTGTCCAGACTGTATTCCACCACCCACCGATACCAGAAAAGCCTAATAGCATCAATAGCCTTTGAGAGCCCCCCAAACAGCCCTTTGCCAAGGCGCGATTGAATGAAGCCTGGCGGTGTCGGGTCAAAGGGTACAAAACCCTTGCCTACCACAAAAACCTCCACCCACGAATGGGCGTCCGATTTCCTCAAAGCCACATAGCCTCCGTATTCGTTTCGGTCGCCACCATAGAACCCAGTTACAAGCCTCGCTGGGATACCAAGCGCCCTTAGCATGACCACCATTCCCGACGCAAAGTATTCACAATGCCCTTCCCTATTTCTAAGTAAGAAATCAGCGAGCGGGTCATTTTCATGATGCCTGCTGTGCAAAGAATATTTAAATCGTGAGTGAAAGAATCTTACGAGTCTCGATGCAACTTCTTCGGGGTCCTTTCGGTCTTCTGCGATTTCTCTTGCAAGGGCTATGATATCCGAAGAAAGGCCTTCTGGTAGTTGAAGATAATCCCTGCGAAGTGAGGCAGTTAAGAACAAGGGGCTCATGCCTTTATGTTCATCATAATGCGCATAATAGACAAGAGCCACATTCGGCGGTCCAGTAACGACAACATCCCCCGATTCATCTCTGTAAAAACGCCACTTTTCGGGGCGCAGTGCGCGCAGATCATTGGGCGGAGGCTCGAAAGCGACTGGAGTTTGGGGTGCAAAAAGTAAGTGCTTTGAACCGCTTACCGGTTCCAGATACACCTCAACAGTCTTCTCCCTTCCATCCAATGGTTCCCTCGGATCCACAAGAAACCGATTTTGCTGGTCGGTCCTGAGCGGCCAAACAGTGCTGGTCGTCTTGGACCACTTCTGTCCATCATAGTAATCCAGACTCTGCCCCCGCATCCTTATTGGTGGTTCTAAATCACCGCCCACAGCCTTTACCCTCATGACCACCTGCGTATCCTCTAGTGCATTCGTCATTGCGCCAAGTTCCACGGTTTCAGCGAAGCCTGGCACCGACACTGGCGGTCTTTGCTGATATGCAAAGAACCCCATCCCAACCCTTGGAAACAGGAAAAAGAAGACCACCGACACTAGGAATGTAGATATGCTAAGACCAGCGGTCAACCATAAAAGTTGCGCGGGCAAAAGGCTTTTCGACTCAAGCCACGCTACAATATCCCTTTCATTTCGCACCTTCGACACAGATGCGTCAGCCGTTTCTTCGACCCATTTGCGGACATTGGACATCAGCAAGCAAAGCGTCAGCAAAACTACATAAGGGATGACTAGAACGCCGAAGGAAAGCCCTGGGTTTATCACAGCGCCCGCAATGCATTGGAGGAAAGAAAGCACATAAAACTGCATGAAATCATTTCTTTGGAAAAGAAAGAAACCCTTTACACTGCTTAGAAGCATTGCATAAAAGAGTGCATAGTAAAGGAAGTTCGAGGTTGAAATGGCAAGATAGCCAAAAAACAAGCCAGACACGACTGCGAATATATTTAGCGCCTTACCAAGAAGGTTTTGGTATCGCCCGATGACCACCTGAGGTCCTATGGCAAGCGCCAGTATGAGGGCGACCATGAGTGGCAACTCATATTCGCCAGATAAAGCAACGATAGAAATGCCTAAAACTGCGGTCCCAGACGAGACAAGACGATGTAGCCTGTCGAAACTCATATGCCTGCGACCCCAACCGCTGGGCGGACAAAGAAAAGAGTGGTCTCTCGGTCTGTCGAAAAAGTCAAGCTACTAAGCGCTTCCTCGACATGACTTGACTGCACCTTCAAGAAATCAAGGGTCGAAAATAGATCGAGGATCTCAAACAACTGCGCTTCGCCCTTGCCTTCGGGCAACTCGACCCTTCCCGAGACAGTCTTGACACCTACCTGAACCCCTTGACGAACAAGATTCACACAAACGCTTGCCGCATCCTCGAGCGCCTTTTCCAGGTCATCCTTCCCCACAAGTTTATCGTCATAGATGTCGAAGACCAAAACAAGAACCGCCCGTGTCCCTTCCTGTTCGAACTCCTTCACGAGTTCTTTTCCATCAGGAAGTACCCTCTTGTAAACTTTGTGCCTTGGATTGTCTCCGACCCTGAAATCCCTGAGTCCAAAGATTTCTGTCCCTCTCCCAGACCTATTCGAGACGGTGACCTCCTCACCATCGGGTAAATACCCAACTACCGAAGATATGTCATCTTTTATCCTCGGATGAACAAGCACCTTCCCTGAGGCAGGGAAAACGACCGATTTAGAGAAGAAAGAAAAAGGAAAATCAGTGGTTATTGCAACGCCAAAGAGGTTGAACACACCCCTTTTCGAAAATTTCAAGACACAAGAACCATTCACCCTCTGACCCGCACGAACCTCAAGCACCCGCATCGGTCTGACATGCACATCATCTTCCTCGAAAAGCAGGCGCACCTGAACCGAAAATGCAGGGAGGCGCTTCCTTTCATTTTTTATGCCGACCTCCACAAAGCATTCCTTCATCGCCTCTGCCCTTGTCACAGCACCGACAAAAGGGCGAAGTTTTCTGAGGTTCCATTCCGACAATATGCCAGAAAGCACGATCATGGCTAATGACAGACTGAAGACAAGGTAGATAAGATTATTGCCAGTATTAATGGCGGCGAAGCCAAGTCCAAGCGAGATAAGGACAAAGACCTTGCCCTCACGAGAAAACGAAATCTTTCGTGGAAAGAACTTTGACCGCCAAAAAAACCTGCGAAAAGAGAACATCTTAGTCGCCAGGAACGGGGGTGTTCTGGATGATGTCAAGGAGAATAGGCTTCACCTGCTTCATGCCACCTGCACCTCCCTTTGGGACGCACCTATGAGCGCAGACAAGAACGAATGTCTGCTTCAGATCATCAGGGATACAGAAGCTTCGTCCCTCCACACAGGCGAGCGCCTTGGCAGCAGATATAAGACCGATTGCACCTCTGGTTGACACGCCGACCTCGAGCCCAGGATGACTCCTTGTCCTTGTGACAAGGTCAAGAGCATAGTCCATTATGCCCTGCGAAACCGTCACTTTGGATGCCTCCTCCTGACACGCCAGTATTTCTTCTGGCGATGTGACCACAGAAACAAGACTATCCAGTTTGTCGCCAAACCCTTCTGCCTCGAGGATGAGTTTTTCGATGTCTCTGGATGGATACCCTATCGAGAGACACATAAGAAACCTGTCCATCTGCGATTCTGGAAGGGGATATGTCCCGTGATGTTCGAAAGGATTTTGTGTGGCAATCACGATGAAGGGGGAAGGAAGAGGTCTTGTCATGTTGTCAACAGTGATCTGCCGTTCGCTCATCGCCTCCAAAAGTGCGCTTTGGGTCCTTGGGGATGCCCTGTTTATCTCATCCGCGAGCACCACATTGGCGAAGATAGGACCTTCGTGAAATCGAAAAGCCTCGCTTTTCTGGGAATATATATTCACCCCCACTATATCGGAAGGCAACAGGTCAGAGGTAAACTGGATGCGCCTGAAAGTGCCTCCGATGGCTCGTGCAAGTGCCTTAGCAAGCAAGGTCTTGCCAGCCCCTGGCACATCCTCAATCAAGATATGTCCCTTGGCGAACAGGGCTACGACAGCCATCTTTATTACATCTAACTTCCCAAGAAACACTTTCGAGGCGTTTTCAATGATAGCACTTGCTACACGCCGGGTCAGGACTTCAGACTGGATGTCCTCTCTGCGTGCCATCTTAGTCACTCACAAAATCAAGCGCCTTGTTTACCGCCTTGATCCCCGCCTTTTTACAAGACTGGATAGGCAGAAAACCACACCCAGACACATCGAAAATCTTGATCCTCGACGGTTGCTCATTTACAAGTTTTTGAAACCCTTGCCAAACATCGCCAGCAAGTGCGTCCTTCGGCAGGATAAACGCCACCTTCCCAGCAAAATCAGCGGTCGAAAAACGCACCTGCGGTCTGGACAATAAAGCCGCGGCAGTGTTGTATCGCTCCGTATTCCACAAAACCTCCAGGACGCTCCACGGCTCCTTTGCGCCCTTTGCCATTGCGGGCACCAAAACCCTCGTTAGACTCATATCAAGCACTTCGGGGACGAACAAATGCTGGGTGTCGAAAACCTTCCTTGCAAAAGTGACAAAAGGCTCCTCCAGGTTTGCAACTATTGCGTTATCGAATGGCTCCACTGCGGAAGGAAGCGGAGCAGATATAGCCACCACCCCAACAACCTTCTCGGGCACCCCGCAGGCTAGCGCGAGCGCATTCGTGCCTCCAAGACCCAAAGAGAGCAACACTGCCTTGTCCCGCGACAGGGAAGACAGCAGTGCCTCGAATACTTGTGCCTCCACAACTGGGGACAGTTCAGACTCAAGAAGCGCAACCAGATAACCAGACGCCAGTTCTGGCAGTGCGTCAACAAGCCACGCAAAGTCCATGCCAGGTCCCCCAGGCAACACGACAAGGAGCGGCTTCTTCTCTTTGCCAAAGATGGTCGCCTTCCCACCTCCGAAGCGCACCTCTTTCCCGCCTTTTACCACCTTTCTTTCTGGGAAACCTTTGAATGTGCTGTTCGGCACATCGGGGTTTGAATAGGTAAGAATCCATATTGCCCGCTCGTACGCCGCGCGTACATTTGGCGCAAGCTCTTTCTTTGCCAAAGTAGAGCGAAGCGCCTTTAACGCCTCAGAATCACCCACAAAGCCGATTGCAAAAGCAGAAGCCAAAGCCACTTTGGGTGACTCGTACTGCACCTGCCTGGTCAAAAGTTCCTTCAACCCTTTTGCCCCAAGATGAAAACCCACTTCCACTGCCCTTGCACGCACATCCTCGGACTTGTCCCGCTCCGCAACCTTAAGCACAAGTTCTTCCAGTTTCTTCGCACGCATCTTTTCGATCGCAGACAGAGCAGAGAGCCTTACCTCTTCCTCGTTTTCATCCAGTGCAGAGCGCAAAAACGGCTCGACCTTGTCAATAGGATATGACGGCAACAAATCGAACAGCATAACCCCCCCAATTCGCCACTCCCTCTTGTCCAATCTCTTAGCTATTTCGGAAAAAGCCTCGACTGACGGAAAGTTCGCGACAAAGCCAATAACAAACTCTCGCACCTTCTCGGAAGGATGCGCTAACAAAGGCAACAGTGCAGATGTCGCTTCCTTTCCTATCTGGTTGAGACACCTCTTCGTCCCTTCCTCCTTCGCCTCTTGAGTCCTTAGCGCAAAAACAAGCGCTGAGATACCCTCGTCTTTCTGCTTCGCCAAAAGTTCACACGCCACAGAAAAATCCTCTTTCTGAGCTAGCGCAAGCACAAGCGTCGGATTTGCGTCTCCACCAGCAACCGCAAAAAGTGTCTTCAGGACCTCGTGACGAAAGGCTGTATTCCCTTCCCCTTTTTTTATCGCATCGCTGTATGCCTCCACGAGACATGGCTGAGCCCACTCAGGTGCAACCTCTGCCATCGTTTGGAGCATTGCCTTACGTGCATCGTCAGAACCAGCCAGAAGGAAGCGACATGCATTGGGTATCTGTGAAATCTTATTTTGTCTGACTATTTGCAAGACCTGATTGAAGAAGGCAGTGTCTTCAGACCCCAAAGGAGGTCCTTTGATCCAGCCAAGGATTCCGCCAACAGCGGTTTTCAAAGGTTCGCATTCTGGCACCATCTCATAATGCGCCACTACCTCCCTCGTCCACACACGATGGCGGGATGTGACGAACCGAGCAACAAGTTTGCACCCTGCGGCACCTTTGGACGACAACACCTGAAGTATTTGAGCGGCTAAGTCTGGGTTCGTATCTGTCTTTTCGATAAGCGATGAGATGCTTCTTTCATATCGAGGCAAAAGGTCAGGAACACCGATAAGAAAGGTTTTTGCGGACGCAATCTCATCTGTGCTCCCCCTTTCCAGAAGGAGAAGGGCTTCTTGAACGGTCTTGGGTTCTTTGGCCCATGAAAGTCCGGCTGAAGTAACTACTAACACAAAAACGATGTATCTCATCACTTCATTTCACCAGCAAAAGGCAGATTACATTTTATTTGACAAAGCCAGAGTTTGTCAAAAACAAGTGGGCACACCTTTCGCCCACAAAACTGTCGCAGACCGCAAAGTGCAACGGCAAACTGCTCGCAAGATAATCTTGTTGATTTCAACATCCCGTCGAAAACTTTGTCTAACAACGACTACCGCCAGACAGGTGAAACGACCTCGGAGCCTCGCTTCCGTACAACGAAATGGAGCAAAGAAAACCCATGCAAAGATGATGTTCAAAAAGCGTGAGACGCAAAGCCAGTGCTCACAAGATAAAGCGCCACCGCACACCCCGGTTTTGTGGAAGGGTTTTCGGTTGCTGACACGACCACTTCTGTGCCTTACGGTATCTAAGGGTTCGTTGTGGGCACCCCCAGCTTCGCTGGGACGCCCACTCTTTTGCCATTAGGTATCCTCGCGTGCGTTCCGGGCGCACACCCAGTTTCGAGAGCCCCTTGACCTTCCTCGCCCTGTGGTGTCACAGGGTTCGCTGCGAGCACACCCTCAGCTTGGCTGGAGCGTTACTTTTTTGCCCTATGATGTCACGCAGTCCCGAGCAAACACATAGCCCGAGCTTCGCTGGGACGCCCACCCGCCCGCCAACCTTGCCTGCCTCGTCCCTTCGACCACTGCACACACTCCCGCTTGCCTCGCTTTTTGCGGGGTCTCAGTGACCTTTCACACTCCCTATTGGGAGTGCGACCGAGGCTATCGCCACACCCAGGTCATGACGACTGGAATCCGGGTCAGCTCGGATTCCAGTTTTTCTGTTTGCAATAATTGTGCCAAACTTGGCAAACTAGCAACCCCGCAATTTTTATGGGTTATTTTGAATCGCCCCTTACAAAAAAGTTGGACATTTTGGACAACTTTGGACAATGTCCAAAATGTCCAAAACGGTCCAATAGGCAAGCTTTGACCCCGAACCAAGTTTATCTTACTCTTAGACGCGGTCCTTCAAGCGACGAGGCGGGTCACAAGCACATAGTTCCCCCCTCTACCAGGAAGATCATCCGATTTCCACCCCAGAACTGGAAACTAGGGAAGCGATGCTTTTCCACAAACGATAATCCACTTGAAAGGGGAGCGCCACTCTCTTATACAATCCGTCCACAACTCGGCAAAATCGGCAGTCTTCTCGCGTCAGTTTCAAACCGCCACAATAAATGCTCAAGGTTGTGGTGCAAAGCGGGCAAATATCCTGCACGCCTCGTCCACCATCTGTGAGATGACATCTTTTACAGGTCGAACATCTTTCATTAGACCCACCGCTTGCGACACATAGAGCATGCCCGCATCAACCTCGCCGCCAAAATACACCTTTTTCGTCTGCTCGCCGATTATATAGGGCACGAGCTCCTCGAATCCACCTCCCCTAGCCTCTATCTCCAAAACCTTTTCTGCTGCCTTGTTCCTTAGCACCCTGTGTGTCATGCCTATTGATTTCATCACCAGGCAGGTATCATAAACAGATGCCTCCAGCAACACTTGCTGGGTCTTCGGGTGTAGACCGCACTCATTTGTAAGGAGCAGTCTTGAACCTATGATCACACCATCGGCACCAAGAGCCAGAAGCGCAGCAAGCCCCCTCCCATCGCAAACCCCACCACCCCCAATCACAGGCACACTCACCGCCTCCTTTGTCGCAGGCACTAACACAAGCGTCGTCACATCGAACTTCCCCGTCGCACCCCCATTTTCGTATCCCACAACCGTGACCGCATCCGCCCCAAGCCTTTGAGCCCTCACAGCATGTTTCACCGCTGCGCACTTGTGCATCCATGTAAGCCCTGCACTCTTTATGTCCTTGGCAAGTTCTTCTGGTAGTTCATGTCCCGAGGTCTCGACTATCTTCACCCCCTCCCCTTCTATTACATCCAGATAACTCCGATTGTCTATTGGTCTCATCGCTGGAAACAAATTCAGATTTACCGCAAACGGTTGTTTTGTCAGGCTTTTTATTTTCCTTATCTCGGTCGCAAACTCCTCTTTCGTTCGATATATCGCAGATGCCAAAACCCCCAACCCTCCAGCCTCGCTAACCGCAGCGACGAGCTGTGCATTCGAAAGGTACATCATCGCACCCCCAACGATGGGATACTTGATATGAAGCAAATCACACACTTTTGTATGCAACACACATTCTTGAGCCATTTAGCACCTCCCAGAAATAAAAGCCTGTCAAACTACACATTAGCGCTCCAGACCACACAAACTTCCACATCCTCAGTCACAAACTGCGAAAGAAGGTCTGCAACTTTCATAGAAGCCTCGACAGCCAATCTTTCCAAAACATCAGGCGCATAGACCACATAAAGAGCCTCTTTCGTTTGCGCCCATGTCTTTGTCTTGTGCGAGTCCTTCACAGGACTACCAATAGGCTCGTCATCTGGCATCCTGCAAACCACAATCAAATCTTGCAGGGATATGACCTGCCCAGCCTGATTGAATACAAACCCCTCCCCTTCCCTTCCCCTTCTTATCAGAAACTCATCGGCATTAGCCTTTTCAAGGTCAAACACAGATAATGGCAACAAAAACTCGAGCGAAACGACATTATTGATGTCAACAAGTGGATTTATCACAGGGAATCTCCCTTCCAAAGCCTCCCTCTCGAGGTATTCGGACGCAGGCTTGCCCCTCCCCGTCGGCTTGTATTTTCCAAATCGGAGCATATCCCTTACAAGCCCCTTTATCCTCGTCCTTTCGGGGTCATCCTGCCCCTTTTTCGCAAGAAGCACTACCCTTTCCACCTCCCGACCAATACCGCCCGCATTTTCGTATCTGCAGTTCCTAGCCACTACAAACCCAAACACACATTCAGGAATGTCACTTCTAAGCGTTATTTTCCCCATCACATACCCTCGCTAATAAAGCCATAGAACCTTCCCATCCAGTATGCAAGAAGGTAGTCTGTAGGCATGTAGATGTCCCACCGCACCTCCTCGCATCTTTCTCTGTCATAAGGACTATGCCACCACATAAATGTAGAAAGGCATCTCTCCCCAACAGGCACAGGAAATTCTGTCTGTGAATCACCAAGCCTCCCCTCGCAAAAATGAGGATATTTCGCTTCTGTATCAGCCTGTCGTCTGTGTTTAGATGCGGGAAACTCAGCAAGGCTACACAAGGCATCGTGCACAGCATCAAACGCAGGACCATCGCTTTTTGGTCCAAGTTTCTTGCTCGCTGCCCACATGAAGTTGAACCACGCATTTTTGTGAGTTATCAATGCCCTTGGACTCGAAAACCTCATCAGTTGTTCGTCCATCACCTCCTGTGCCTTTTCTTTCACTTCTACGACCTCGTTCTCGAACCATATCAACAGATAAAGGAATGTCATTACCATCGAAAAGTTGTTGAAGTTGCTCTTGCATCCCCCATTAGGCCCCACATAAGCGAGCATCATGTCCAGATAATCCAGATAAGACCTTGGGTTAGAAGCCTCGGTTTCCCAGTGCAAACACGGCTTTATCCCATTTTCTTGCAAAAGGCAATTGTGGTAGAAATCATAAAAGTCCTTCCTCCCCGTTGCCTCTATCGCCATCCGCACAAAGGCAAGGGATTCCGCAGCCAGAAATCCAGGCGTGTCCGCAAGTGATGTAACCCACAGTTTCCCATGCTCCGTCACCCTTCCGTCCCAGTCAACAAAGGCAAGGTCATTCATCATCAGATGGTCGCCAACCTGTTCCAAGAGCCTTCTAACTCTTTCCTGAATCGCAGGCACATCCACAAGTTTATACACAACTCCCAGTGCCAGCATGTGTCCAGCATATTCGTCCTGCGAAACATTGTCCAAAAAACAATAACCGCTAAACTCCTGAAGCCCGCAATGCTCGGTCCGCACAAACTCCATGGTTTCAGGCGAAACCACATACACGCACCCATCATCCCCGATCTTTACCCACTTGTTATCGTCCTTTTCCACATCAGGCACATACGCATCCAGGTTTTGTGGGCATCCTATGCCAGCGACCCCAGGCGGGATGAACTGCCTTGTAAAAAGCCCAGGCACCCCAGTTATCCTCATCCTTGTCTCTTCGCCTTCCAAAAGGACCTCGATGTTCTCGAGCGCTTCCTCGGATTTTGTCACCGCATACCTGAATGCCTGAGACGCCAGATAGTGAGCGCTCCAAAGCCCATCATTCTCGCCGGTCCACCACCTCTCCACATCCTCGTATGTAAGTTCGTCCTCGCTCTTTATTGGCTCGTAGCATACTTCATCACCGCACTGCACCTCTTTTTTCTTTACGGTCGCACCCATCGCCCATTTGAGTTGTGGATGCAGATGAAGCCTCTTCGCAATAGCATCGTAATATCTAGCCTTCTCGCCTAGACTCTCTTCGGTTGCCAGAGGGTCGTCCTTGCACGGCTCGAAGACAGGGTTTCCATAACGCCATGGCTCAACGCAAGCGCCCTCAAAACAAAGTCTAGATGGTGCACACACTGTTTCATCCCATGCACCAGCCTGGCACACAAACAAAACCTTTGCATCCTCACTGCACTTCCTCTCGCCTTCCTGACATCCACCATCCACCCCACTCTGCTGGGCTTCATCTGCCTCTGAAACCCAACCCTCACCTGTGTCAACATCTTCAACTTTACCCTCGCCACTCAAGTCCGTCAACAAGTCTTTGCCTACTTCGGTTATCGCATCCGTCCCTGAATCATGTCTGCCCTCCAAATCACGCAGAGCGCTGTTCGAAGATGTTTTGCACCCAAAGAATACTAGGGCAGCCACGAAGATGCACAGGTCCTTCATAAGAACCTCCGAATAGCCTTTCCTAGTTTATCACCAAACATTTTTTCGCTTTCAAAAAATTACCCCTAATCTTTTTTTGCACATCTGCCGATTTAAATAGTGGAAAGCCCGGAAACGGGAAGGAGAATAACATGAAAACCTTGATTCAAATCGCGGTAACAGCAGGGGTCGTTGGATTGGTCGCTTGCGGTCCTGGTCATTCGAACCCAGGCAACCCAGGCACACAACCAAGCCCACTCAAGTGCGTGAAGAAGGACACCCAGATCATGCTTGTCACAGAAGCATCGCAAAGGATGACCACGAGTGCAAACGGCGAGGTCGAGATCATAAGGGGATTCTGGCGCTGCATCCCACACGCCAAATGGTACAAGACAGGTCCACAGGCGTGGCAAGGGTTCTGGGGATGCGAGCGCCCTGTTGAATCAAAATGGGAACTCTTGAAGCGTGCAGTAAGCGACAGTGTCTCGAAGTTTGCTAAAGACGCACAGATAGGGCTTGTCGTATATCCTGTAGAACAGACCAAACCCTGTCACGGGTTGTTCTGCAGTTGGTTCAAGCCTTTCAAATGGGTTCCATGCGCTCCAAGGTGCTGGCATGTCCGTGATGAGTTCGGATTTCCAAGCATAGAATGCGACGATGATATCCTTTTTGGTAACTATGTGCCTGGGCGTGGGTGTAAGCAGACCATAACGAAGGCATGCGCAGTTGCAGAGGGCGTTGACTTGGAGCCTGGGGCAACTGCATCTCAAATCACCGCGCGCCTTGAGGCAATCACACCTGGTGGCAAATCTCCGACCTCTGACGCACTCGAACTGGTCAAGACCTATTTCGGCTCTCAGAATGCCCAAGGAAAATCTCGTCATGTAATCCTTATTACAGATGGCGACGATACATGCAACGACAATGCTCCATCTATGGTTCAGCAACTGCACGCACTTGGCATTGATGTATGGGTCGTTGCTTTCCAGACAAGCACTTCCCCTGATGTGCTGAACCTTATGGCAGATTATGGCGGACACGCATTGCAAGGCGATGTGAAATATCGAGTCCTGAAAGAACCAGGCGACCTTGCGCAGGTATTCGAAGAGATACTCAATGCTGAATCTCCAGAGGTATGCGATGGAGTGGACAATGATTGCGACGGCAAGACAGATGAAGACCTCGTAAGGGAATGCGCAAGCGCCTGTGGAGCGGGGCTTCAGTTTTGCCAGAATGGTCAATGGGGACCTTGCCTCGATGACGACACCATAGCGGTTGCAAATGGTCAAAACGCAAGCGGTGGCTCACAGGTCTGCCAGGATGGCAAGATTGCCATCTGCCACATCCCGCCAGGAAATCCCGGCAACAAGCACACCCTCTGCATCGCACCTGCTGCAAAGCCTGCCCATATGTCTCATGGTGATACAGAAGGCCCTTGCCCTCCGCGACAGTCGGACGATATGGTCATCCCTGACATCCCACAGGAGCTTTGCGACGGCATTGACAACGACTGCGATGGGCAGACCGACGAAAACTTCGATGTTGGTGCGCCATGCACTGTTAGCAACGGCGCATGCACCGCGGTCGGAAAGTTCGTGTGCGCGCCAGATCAGCTAAGCGTGGTTTGTGATGCAGTCGCTCCCATCCCCGAGCCAGAGGTTTGCGATGGTCTTGACAACGACTGCGATGGCAAGATCGATGAAGATCTGACCAAGCCTTGCAGTTCCTCGTGTGGTGAAGGCATAAGTGTGTGCAGACACGGAGTCTGGAGCGATTGTCAAATCACCAAGCCAGCAATCGAGAAGTGCGATGGCATTGACAACGATTGCGATGGACTGGTTGACGAAGGATTCCGTGTTGGGGAACCTTGCACCATCGGGACTGGAAAGTGCCAGGCATCTGGAGTGCTTCGCTGTACCGAAGACGGGCTTTCCACCTATTGCGATACTCATGGTCAGGGCGGTGGTGGCGTTGAGATCTGCAACGGTCTTGACGACGACTGCGATGGTGTGGTTGACAATGGTAAGAACATCTGCCCCGCAGGTCAGGTCTGCTATCAGGGCCGCTGCGTTTACGACTGATGCATCCCATCCCTTCCTTCCCGTTACCAGAGCCTCGCCTTCCTGAAAAGGCGGGGCTCTGTCAGTAGCCCCTTTAAACAAACTGCTGGACATCTTGCGTTGCCTAACAACTAATGTTATCTTTAGACGGACCTGACGGAGGCTATTCATGCCAAAGGAAGAGCAGAAGATGGAAACAGATCGCGCAGAAAAGGAAAAAAACATAAATGTAGCAATCCAAACGATAGAAAAGCAGTTCGGTAAAGGCAGTATCATGAGGCTCAAAGGGTCAGAGCCCATCTTCGGGCAGGTGCCTGTGATACCAACAGGGTCTTTATCGCTTGACCTGGCGTTGGGCATTGGAGGCTATCCAAGAGGGAGGGTTATCGAGATTTTCGGTCAGGAGTCGAGCGGAAAGACCACGCTTGCCCTCTTGGCTGTGGCCCAGGCTCAAAAACAGGGCGGACTTGCGGTTTTCATTGATGCAGAACATGCACTCGATGTCAATTATGCGAGGAAACTTGGGGTGAACATAGAAGACCTTTTGCTAGCCCAGCCCGATACTGGAGAGCAGGCACTGGATATTGCAGAAACCCTTGTGAGGACGAACGCAGTTGATGTGGTGGTTGTGGATTCTGTTGCTGCTTTGGTGCCAAAAGCAGAACTCGAGGGTGAGATGGGAGATTCCCATGTAGGGCTTCAAGCGAGGCTCATGAGTCAGGCGCTCAGGAAACTGTCTGGGGTGATCTCCAAGTCGCAGACCTGCATGATCTTCATAAATCAAGTCCGCATGAAGATCGGTGTCCTGTATGGCAATCCAGAGGTCACGCCTGGTGGCAATGCGCTGAAGTTCTATGCGTCCGTTCGCCTCGATGTCCGAAGGGTTTCAACACTCAAGGAAGGCGAAGACTCGGGCATAAGGGTTCGGGCAAAGGTGGTGAAGAACAAACTCGCCCCCCCGTTCAAGCAAGCGGAGTTCGACCTTGTCTATGGACAGGGGATAAACAGGATTGGAGAAATCATAGATCTCGCGTCCGAGGCAGGCATCATAGAGCGCAGTGGGTCGTGGTATTCGTTTAAAGGAGAAAGGCTTGGTCAAGGGAGGGAGCAGACTCAAGCCTTCCTTGCTGAACATAGCGATATGTGCGCCGAGATCGAGAAAGCCCTGTTCAGACACTACAACATTTTAAGGACTGAAGAAACGGTGCCTAGCCCTGGCAACTTATAAGTGATATGGCAGGCGTAGTTCAGCTCGAGATGTCAACACTGCTGAGGTTCGCAATCGCTCAGCAGGTGTCGGATATCCACTTGAAGCCAGGGCGTCCTCCCATGTTCAGGAGGAGTGTGCAACTTGACCTCGCAACTCCAAAAGGACAGCCAGTTGTGACGGAACAAGAAATCCTTGCCCTTTTGCGGCAGGCACTTAGGGAAAAAGATTTTGAAATCCTTGAGAAGAATGGTTCGGTTGATGCTGGCTACGGCGAGCATGGGGTTGGTAGATTCAGGATCACTGCATTCAGGGGGCTTTACGGGGTTCAGGCAGTGCTCAGGGTCATACCCGCAAGAATACCCACCCTGCAAGAGCTGAACCTGCCTCCCGCCATCGAAAAGATAGCGGAGAACAGGCGGGGGCTTGTACTAGTTACTGGTGCGACAGGGCAAGGTAAGTCCACGACATTGGCTGCCCTTTTGGACCTTATAAACAGGCAGTGGGCGTGCCACATAGTGACTGTTGAAGACCCAATCGAACATGTGATTGAAGACAGGCGGGCTATTGTGACGCAAAGGCAAGTAGGAAAGGATACAAGGTCGTTCTATGATGGACTGAGGGAGGCTTTGAGGCAGGACCCAGATGTGATAGTGGTTGGCGAGATGAGAGACAAAGAGACGATTGAGACAGCACTTGTCGCTGCCGAGACAGGACACCTCGTTTTTTCTACCATGCACACGCTTGACGCCAAAGAGACATTGAACAGGGTCATGTCTGCATTTCCCGCAGAGGAACGGGAATATGCGAAAAGTATGTTGGCATCTACGCTCGTGGCTGTTATAAGCCAGAGACTGGTTCAAGGCAAGCAAGGACGACTGCCTGCTGTGGAAATCATGCTCGGGACTGGGCGTATCAAGGACTTGATAAAAAAGGGCGCTCCACCCGAAGAGATAATCGAGACCATAGCGCAAGGCTATTCCCAATATGGGATGCAGACCTTTGACCAGTCGCTGATGTCCCTGTTCAAAAGTGGTAAGATCACGCTTGAGGAGGCGCTGAAACACTGTAGCAATCCTTCAGATTTCATGCTCAGGGTGAAAGGGATTTCCTCGGAATCAGCGCCGCCTTTGGATGTTGTGGGGAGGAAAGATGAAAGATTTTAGCTCTAGCAAGATCCGAGATACATTCCTTCGTTTCTTCGAGGAAAAAGGGCACAAGGTCGTGGCAAGCCACTCCCTTATCCCCCCGAAAGACCCAACCTTGCTGTTCGTGAACGCCGGGATGGTGCAGTTCAAGGATGTGTTTACGGGCGAACGGGAACTTGGATTCAAGAGGGCTTGCAGTGCTCAGAAATGCCTGAGGGTGAGCGGGAAACACAATGACCTTGAGCAGGTTGGGTTCACATCCAGGCACCACACATTCTTCGAGATGCTGGGTAACTTTTCTTTTGGGGATTACTTCAAAAGAGAGGCGATAAAGTTCGCCTGGGAGTTGCTTGTAGATGTCTATGGTCTAGAGCCTAAAAGGCTCTGGGTCACCGTGCATAACGAAGACGATGAGGCAAAGGCGATCTGGCTTGAAGAAATCGGTATGCCGAAGGAAAGGGTTCTTGAGGACAAAACGAACTTCTGGGCTATGGGGGACACTGGTCCTTGCGGTCCTTGCAGTGAAATCCACATTGACCGAGGCGAGGCGTTCGAAGGAAAAGACCTTTTGAACGAGCCAGGCGAAAGGTTCATGGAACTGTGGAACCTCGTTTTCATGCAGTTCGAGAGGTCTGAAGATGGTGCCATGAAACCGCTCCCAAAGCCTTGCATTGACACTGGCATGGGATTGGAGCGGATTGCGTGCGTGCTTCAAGGGGTCAGGACGAACTTCGACACCGACCTTTTTAGACCTCTAATAGAAAAAGGCGCACAAATAACAAAAGCAAGGGTTGGTATAGACCCCAAAGTGGATGCTGCCCTAAGGATTATTGCAGACCACGCAAGGGCGACCGCATTTCTTATCGCGGATGGGGTCTATCCCGAAAACGAAGGGCGGGGGTATGTGCTTAGAAGGCTCATGAGACGGGCGCTTAGATACGGACATTTTTTGGGTGTCCGTGATGTATTCTTCGTAAAAGTGTGCGAAGAGGTCACAAAGGTAATGGGCGATGCCTACCCTGAACTTTCAAAGACAAGACGGATAATGGAAGAGGTTGTATCACAGGAAGAAGAGCGCTTTTTGAGGACACTCAACTCTGGCATGGCATTGCTTGAAGAGGCAATATCAAGGGCAAAGGCAAATCGTGAGCATCTGGTGGATGGAAAGACCGTGTTCCTGCTTTATGACACCCACGGTTTCCCGACAGATTTGACTGCAACAGTTGCTAGGGAACACGGGCTAGAGATTGACATGGCAGGGTTCGAACGCGAGATGGAGAAGCAAAGGGAAAGGGGGAGGGCTTCGTGGAAGACGGACGAAGACACTACTTTGAAGCCACTGGAGGCGCACGAGAGCCTCAAAACCGCTTTCGTGGGTTATGAAACTTTGGAAGCAAAAGGGAAGGTTCAACTTCTTTTGAGGAAAGGCGAGATCGTTGACGAGTTGGGCGCATCGGAAGAAGGTGTTCTAATAACGGATGTTACCCCGTTCTATGGGGAGTCGGGGGGCCAGGTAGGGGATACGGGGGTGATAGAAGGAGAAGGATTCAGTGCAATTGTTACAGACACAAAGAAATGGCGTCAGGATGTAATCGTGCATCTGGTCAAGGTGGTCAAAGGACAGGTGAAATCTGGCGACGAGGTCTATCTGAAGGTTGACAACCAAAAGAGGGACGCCACAAAAAGGCATCACAGTGCAACCCATCTGTTGCATCTGGCTTTGAGGCGCATTCTGGGGGAACATGTGAGGCAAAGGGGTTCCCTTGTAGAGCCAAACAGGCTGAGGTTCGATTTCTCACACACTAGGGCACTGAATGAACAAGAGATTGCGGCTGTTGAAAGGCTAGTTCTTGAATGGGTGCTTGCGGACTTCCCTGTCAAAACCGAGGTGATGCCCTTCGACCGTGCGGTCGAATCTGGCGCCATGCACTTTTTCGAAGACAAATACGGCGATGTCGTCAGGGTTGTGATGATGGGAGATTCGAAGGAGCTGTGCGGCGGAACTCACTGCTCTAGGACTGGCGAGATAGGGCTTGTAAAGATAACTACGGAGACCTCTGTTTCAGCGGGCGTTAGACGAATCGAAGCAGTGGCAGGGCTAAGTGCGCTCGATTATGTGCAGGAAAACGAGCGACTTATTCAAAACCTGTGCAATGAAATGCGAAGCGACAGAAAGGCGCTTTTGGAAAGGGCTCGAAAGACTCTGGAACGGCAAAAAGAACTGGAAAAGGAGTTATCGGAGCTCAAGGTTCTTGCCAAGACAGGCGGGAAAAAGGATTATCCCCGCCTCAAGGCAGGAGATTATGAAGTTACGGTAGTTTCTGGTGATGGGCTAGACACAAAGGCTTTGCGAAACCTCGCTGACCAGGTAAGGGAAAGTGCAGGCAATGGCTATGTGCTCATTACTAAAAGCGATGGTAATGCTTTGACTGTTGTGCTTGCTTGCAACAAAGAACTTGGCGCCAAAAGACCATGCGGGGCATTGCTCAAGGCAGTGCTTGAAAAGTTTGGTGGAAAAGGTGGTGGAAGCCCGACGCTGGCTCAGGGTGGCGTGGAAGGAGTTAGTTCAAAAGAAATACTTGACGAACTATTGCACTGTTTGACACAATAAACCTGCATTGTCTGCTTTCGTTTAGGAGGTCCAATGGAAGAAGAGATTTTGATACCCCTGCTCGAGAAGCATTCCAGTATGAAGACCAAGGAAGAACTTCTGGAGATATATCTCCGACTGTTTCAGAAGTTCAAGGGGGTGCCAGAAAAGCCGGTCGAGAGGGTGAGACTGGAAAAAGGTGGATCGGTTTCTGGTGACCTTCGGGATTTGAAAGACGAAGAGACTGAAACGGAGCTTGCGAAGACAGTTGTGCTGGAAACAAGCCAGAGCGATGCTAAGCCTGCTGGCGATACAGGTGAGACACCGCCGGATGAAGACTACCTGGCAAAAACTGTAGTGCTGGAGAGGAGTGAAGAAACAGAAACAAAGGTCGCATCTGAGCAAGAACCAGAAGACGATGAGTTTGCTAAAACACTTACCCTGGATGTAAAGACGCTAGAAAATATCGTCACGAAGATGCAAGAACCTGCGAGCGAACAGCCTTCAGAACCTGTCGCAGAAAGCACAGCAGGCACAGAACCTGCGCAGGATGAACAAAAAGAGTTTGAAGCAGTGGAAGCGGAATCCGAAGAAATCGAGTTGGACGCATCGCAAGAGGGTGAGGACGCCAGGGACAGCGAATCCGAAGACCAACCGGCGGAGAGCAGGACTGGGAGACCTAGACCGGGTAAGAAAAAGAAAAGAAAGAAGAGAGGGCTGGAAGCACTGAAATAGGGAAACGGCAGGGGGGAACCGCAGGGTCTATGCCCCTGCCGAGAACAAGGACTTGTCCCGAGCACAGCCTTCAAAATAGGTTTCTAAAAGGACAAGTGGCCGGTCCAAGTCGGCTTACGGGGTCATCGCCTCTAAAAGCCACTTCCCATCAACTTGAACCAGAACCGCTGGGGGGTCGGATTTCTTGGGGTCGTTGGATCGGACGAACACCTTCACCCTGTCCTCTGTCAGCTTTTCCATACGACACAGAACAAACGAGGGGTCATTGTCGCCCGCAACATATTTCTTCACATGTTCCACTACCCTTGGAAAGACATAGCGCTCAATATGCTTTTGGTCAACATCAGGGGCGAATACAGAAAGGAACTTGTTCAGGGATTCAGGGGTCGCACCCTTCAATGCAGCCTCATAGGCCACAAAAAGGGCACCTCCGACCTCCTTCAAGTCTCCGCTTGTCACCTTTTTGCCAAGTGGACACACAGATGGAACTCGATCGAAAGTTTGAGCCTCTTTACTTGTCTCTACTGGCCTCGAAACACCTCCCTTCTGAACGCCCGTCTCGACGCCCTGCTGTGGCTTTTCCACCGGAGCTGACTGTTCACTATGCGATTTGCACCCAAATGACAGCACAAGTAACACGATTCCGACAACTGTTTGACGCATGGGCTTTACCACAACTACTTAAACACAGGTTCTTTTGCGGTCTGCATCATGTCATCCATGAAAGACTTCTTGAGCCTCAAAAGTCTTTCAAACTTCACTTTTTGTCTAGCCTCGGTATAGAGTGTGGTGGGTTTCTTGATCTCGCCATCAATGACCTGGTCTGAAAAGTCGTAGAACTTGGACTTCACCTCTCCACCCTTTTTCTGAGCCAGAGCAGGCACTGAACAAAGCATGAACGCAAGACAGATGAACAAAAAGAGGTTCTTCATGACATCCTCCTGAAGCCTCCACAGCTTATTGTAGCAAAACCCATAAGCATCGCACAATACATCTTATTGTCCACCCTCTCCCTTTGGCTCTTGCCCACCTCCCTCGCCTTGGGCGGGCAACTCTGGCGCTTTTAGCCCTCCCTCTTGCCTCATCTGCTTCAGCGCCTGAAGCTTCGACGCAACAGGGTCAGAAGGAGGGGCATTTGTCACCTTGACATACTGTTCATAAGCGTCTATCGCCTTGTCAACCTGTCCTAAGTAGGTTTCATAGACCTTACCAAGCCTTGCCCACAGAGCACCATTGTTGGGCTCGACCTTCAGCGCATTCTCCAGTTTTCTAACCGCATCCTGGGGTCTTTTCAGACCAAGCAGGCATGAACTTGCACCCACCATTGCCTCCACATTGTCTGGAACTAGTTTCAGGACCCTTTCATACTGGTCAAGTGCCGCCTGATAGTGCAAGTATTGCAAATATATCGCAGCAACATTCAAAAGGGCTGGCACATTGTCGGGGTCAAACTCTAGCGCCTTCTCGAATGATGCCACAGCCTCGGGTGTCTTGCCCATCTTCATGTAGGTGACCCCAAGATTAGTCCACGCCTCGGTCGAATGAGGGTCTTCCTTCAGCGCCTTTTGCTCGAAAACCCACCTTGCGATTGCAAGCTTTCCCGACATCAGGTTTATAAGTCCTCTGGTGTTCAGGGCTACTACATTCTTTGGTTCTACCATCAAAACTTTGGTCACAAAATCTTCTGCGGTGCGCATATCCCCACGATAAAGATGATAAAGAGCCATGGCGTTGTTCGTCGCAACATTGTCTGGGTCTTTTGCGAGGATCGAATCGAATATCTGCTTCGCCTTCGTCTCGTAGTCCAGAGCCTTTGCCTTGTCGCCCAACTCCTTTGCCCTTTTCGACAAGGTCAAGTATGTCTTCCCGATGTAAGCCTGGGCGTCAAGGTTGTCGGGGTTTGCGTCTAGAGCACGCTGATATACCTGCACTGCCTTCTCTGGTTCTCCTGTTCGCTCATACACCATACCAAGGTTGAAATAAGCCTCTAGAAAATGCTTGTCCTTCTGCACAGCAGTCTCGAAATAAGTTCTAGCGGCCTGGTAATCGGGAGGGGTCTTGGATATCGCTATCACACCCTGCCTGAAGGCATCCTGAGCCTCCCTGTCAACCCCTTCCACATACATTGGCTCCGTGGGCACGACCACCTGTCTTTCGACTAGTTCCTCCTCCTCTTCTGTGGGTTTGGCTTGCGCAACTTGCGCCTTAGCAGGCACCTGTTCCTCACCCTGTACCACCTGCTTCGTACCCCCACCACATGAAAGCAACACAAACATCACAGCTGTGAATAGATACCGTTTCATTTGCTCTTCTCCTCAACGAACTTGACCTCGATATCTCCTCTCCTCAATGTGCGGATAAAGCTCGTAGAAGCAAGTGTGTCTTTAGTGTGCACAGAGTTTACAAGCTCGTCACCTGCAACTGGATAACCATCTGGGTTCACCTTTACCACATATTCCCCACAGGCTTTCGAGAACTCGTTATATACCCTCTCCTCGTGCGCCAGTTTCAAAGCACGCTCAAAAGCCTTCAACGCCTTATCCCACACAGGTCTTGCTATCTCGTCCAGAATAGCCTGATACTCTATCTGCGTTTGGGGGTCAAGGTTTTCAGGGATGGGCACATCGTTCAGTTCTTTTGCAAAACCATAGTAAAGAAGCCCAATCTTAAATAGCGCACCCGCAGACCAACCACCAGACTTGTACTGCAAAACCTGTTCAAAGAGCTTCTCTGCCTTCTGCTGAGCCTCTGCCTTTGCAGTCAAAGCCTTCTTCAAAACCGCTGTGTCAAGTGTAGAAGGTATCTTTATTGCGGAAAAATCGTCAAATGCATAGTCCGCGATCTCGAATGCACTTTGAGCAGCGAACTTCTTCGCCCTGCCAATCTCATCGGGGTTCGAAAGTCTGGAAAAAGCCTTCAAGGCGTTCTGGAACAGTTCTGTCGCAGCATTCCGATTCTTCTTCTTGTCAATTGCCTTTAGCACAACACCATCTCGTGTCAGTGCCTCGACAAGCAAAGCGTTATCCCCTTTGTAAGTCTTCAACCACTGAGTAAACTGCAGATGCGCCTTTTGAAGCCCCGCCTGTCCCATCTTTTCCTGATAGATAACCCCGATTCGCAAATCTATCATAGGGGTGTCATTATGTTTGGGGAACATCTTTATGAACTTCCTGTAAACATCTATTGCGCCCGCATAGTCCCCAAGCGCCTCCCTTATCAATCCAGCATTCTGCAAGGCAGCAGGCGTGTCTGAGTAGTCCTTGAACTTCTCTAGTTGCTCGAAATAGTCCGCTGCCTTCTCGAACTGGGTCTGGCTTTCGTATATCAACGCAATAGTGAACAAAGCCTCGGGTGCAACCTCGCTCTTTGGAAACTCCTTTACAACCCTCAGATATGTCTTGACAGCCATGTCAATATTCTTTTGAGCCTCGTATAGCGCTGCGACATTGAACAAAGCCTTGCTAGCGGTCTTCTCGTCCTTCTTGAACTCTTCGTAAACCCTCATCGCCTCTCTGATCGCATCGCTATACTTCCTTTCTTCCGACAAAAGCCTTGCATTTTCTGTCACTGCTATGGCAACAATCTTTTCTAGTTCTGCCTTACTCTTGACCTTGAAGTTCTTTGCCTCTATAAGTTTTCTAGCCCATTCCTCGACCTTTGGCCACTGCTTCAGCCTTTGATAGCAGTCAAGCATGGTAAACACACCATAGGCAGCAAACTCCGAGGAAGGGTCGTATTCGAACAGAATTTTCAACCTTTTTACTGCTTCCTTGAACTGCCCATGACGGTAAAAGACCTCGGCAGCAATGAACATCACCTCTGGGATCTTCTGCCCTCTTTCTGGGTTCTTCTTCCTAACCTCTGGGTCTTTCAAAAGTTCCTGAAGCAAACTCACATACTTGTCCGCAGCAGCCACATATTCCTTTTCCAGTGGGTGGAGTTCTGTCTCGGGAATGGGCTTGTTCTGCGCCTTTGGGTCAACCTTCACTACCTCAATCTTTCCCTTCTTTGCCCTTTCCCTAAGACCCGCAGCAGCAAGCATCTCCTCGTAGCAGTAAATCACGCCCAGCGCTGCATCCTCGACATATTCACCTTTCGTATCCCGTTCTATCACCTTCTTGTATTGTTCAGCCGCTTTCTCAAAATCCTTCTTCTTATCATAAAGTATCTCGGCGTAATAAAAGTTCACATGGTATGCGTTTTTCGAGTTCTCAAACCTCGACAGATAGACCCTGTACTTTTCCAGAGCCTTTTCGTAGAACTCGTTGCTATTCAGTCTTTGTGCCTCTTTGTGATAATAGTTCGCAATCCAGTGGAGAAATTCCTCGCATAAGATGTCCGCTTCCTGAACTGCCTCGGGCGACTTCTGAGACACCACTGTCCTCCATGTTCCATTGGGCTTGAAGAAATCTAGAGCCTCCATCACCGTAGCGTCCAAATGCTTGATGTCATTGAGCTTCTTATAAATGTTCAAGATGGTTCGATAATATTGAGGCACCTGCTCGCCTGTCTTTTCTTTCTCGATAAAATGGCGATAAAGGGCAATCGCAAGGTCATCCTTGTCCTGCGCAACATAAAGTTCGCCAAGCATCTTCAGTTTCTTATAAGCCTGGTCTTCAGGCAGGACCTTCAAAAAATAGTCCTTTGCATGGATCCACCCGTCGTCTATCTCGGCATAGGTTACGACAAGGTCATTCAACGCCTGTTCTCTGAACTCTACCACCCCTTTTCCAGTCCCACTCGAGACAAAGGACACAACACGCTGGAATGTTTCGATCGCCTTGTCGAAGTCCCTCAGGTTGAAATAGACCCATGCTAGTTTATAAAGAGCATAGTTGAACATCGGGGATTTGGGGAAATCGTTGATGATCTTCTCGTAATATTGCTTCGCGTATATCAGCGAGTTTGTCTCGAAATAGTATTCCCCAAGGGCAAGATAAGTATCTGCAATATACTTAGACTTTGGAAACTCCTTCTCGAGTCTCTTCAGATATTCGACGCCCTCTTTTCGCAACAAAGAATCCCTCTTCGTTTTGCCTTCCTTCAGTGCTGCCTTGCCAAGGTGATAGATTACCTCGTCAATCCTCTCGTAGTTAGGAAACTCGCGCAAAACCTTCCTGTAATACTCTATGGAAACAGAATAGTCCTCTTTCGGCTCTTCGGGTTTTACTGTCAAAATCCCTTTTTCGAACTTCTCCATTGCCTCTTCGTATTGCCTCGTTTTCTTCAAAAACTGATAAAGCGACTCCTCCCAGTATGCCTCAGCAAGCCTGAAGTAAATCTCTGCCTTGTTCGGATAGTTTGGTTGGGCAGCAAGTTCCTCCAACCTTTTGATCTGCTGCTGTCTCAGCTGGGAAATCTTCTCGAGCTTAGCCTGAATTTCAGGTCCAAACACCCCTGTTTCGAATCGTTCAAGGGTGTAACCACCGCTTTTTACCTCTTTCCTTTCCTGACCAAATGCCAGAGGGATGAAGAATACCCAACCTAGTGCAATGAAAACAAGGTGCCTTCTCATCTGAACACCTCACCAGAACCACACTTACTTGTTACAAGTCCCCGATAGTAGGGAAACTCGTCAAACCAGTATTCACCTTCGAAAGGCCAGACCACCGTGTCCCCACCGATGACGACAGAAGCCTTAGGCTTCACCGCACTTTCCTGCTTCTCTTCCTCGACTTCCGCGCCCGCAAGGCGCCTTGCCTCTCTCGTTTCAAACTCGATGGCTGCGCTGTTTATGTCAACCTCAATCTCTGTCTGGTGGAGCTGCGCCTGAGCAAGGACATCGTCCATGTCCCGCAAAATCTGCTGGATCTTTACGCCTGCCTCGAAGATCCGCTCTTTTCTTAGCACCTCAAGCTTCACCAGCATCTGGGCACCGAACTGCCCCAGCTCACCCTGATGCCTTTGAAATTCCCCTATCTCCTTCTCGATCTGCTTGATCGTTCGATACACATTATAAAACTCAACATTTCCAAGCACGGGGTATGTAAGTTTTTCAGGCAATCTCTCCTTAACTTCCCCGCCATTCACCGAAGCAACAAAGTTGTTGTAAAAATCTTCTGGCGCCTGCTGTTGGGCCATAAACCTCTTCAAAGGCTCCATATACGCTCCCACCTCGCTGTCATGCATTTCTAGAGCCTTTTTCGCCTGTTCATATCTGCAAAGGTCGCTAAAAGCCCTCGCCTCGATAATCCAGAGGTCAGGATAAAAGGTATATTGGAAGAAAGGCGTGTGCAATGCCTGCAAAACTCCAAAGGTCCGCGAATAGTCCCCCTTCATTAGATATGTCCACGCAAGTTCATAAAAGACCTGCCTTATTCTTGGGGAATCCTTTGGCACCTTCTTGTAATAAAAGACTGCGGCGTCGTAACTACCTGCCTCATAGGCGATCCTTGCCAGAGCCATGTAGCTCAAATCAATGATCGCAGGGTCACTTTTCGTCCTCTCGGCAATCATGATGGCGGACTGGAAAGATTCTACTGCAGACTTGAACATCTTGAACTGCACCTGCACCAGCCCCGTCAGATACAATGCCTTTGCCTTGTCAGGCGCATCCTCAGACACCGCCTCAAAGTGCTTCAGGGCACGGTCGAAGTTCCCCACCTCATAGAAGTACTCGCCAAGGACATAATTCACCTCGTCCTGAAAACCTTTGGAATAAAGCCCATAATCAAACGAGGCAAGTTGTTCTATGTCTGGCGGGCTGTAGATAATGACCCTGCGCAACTCCCTAAGTTTTGCAAAAGCATCCTTGAAAAACGGTTTGTCTGGTCCTTCGAGCAGAACCTCGACCAGTGTCCTTGCTGCGCTTTGATAGAGCTTCGCATTGGCAAGGGCATAAGCCATTCCAAACTTGGCGCTATAGAACTCCTGAGTGCCTGGACCATAGCCTTCCCTTTCCAGAAACCCCTGAAAATGTTTTATAGCCTCGACCCATTTCCCCTTTTCTGCGAAAGACAAGCCCTGCTTCATCACCCCTCTGGCGTACGCCTGCCTTTTCGCCTCCTCTGCCCTTGCCCGTTCTTCCGCCGCCTTTCTTTCCTGTTCACGCCTTCTCTCCTCTTCAGCCTGAATCTCTTCAGGCGTCTTCTCCTTCACTTCCCCCTTCTTTTCCGCTTCCTTTGCCTTAGGTGCTTCCCTTCCCTTGCCGAACAACTGAGGGGTCTGAAGCATATACTTGATGACACTATCAGGCACCCCCTCCCTCTTCAGTTGAAGGACATCCTGAATTTGCAGATTGAACACTGTCCTGTCTTTCTCTATTGCTTTGATGATCTCGACATCGGAGATTCCGAACTTCACGAGTGAGATGACCTCCTCTTTGGTGATCGCATACAGATTGCTAGAAACAAGTGTGACGATGCTTGCAACTGTCAAAAGGTTTGATGTGCGCCTCATGACACCTCCAAGGGAAGGCACCGATTATGCAAACTACTTGGGCGCCTTAGTAAACAAGGCGAAACCAAATGTAATCTCGGCGAGCGACCTTGCGCCACCAAAGTAACCATGGTATACATAATGCCTGTAATCAGCCCTGATTGCCATCCAGTCGTTGATGTAGAAGTGTGAACCAAGACCTACGACCGCACCGACATCTGGCGAAGATTTCCTTTGCCATACACCCTTTTCCATCACCTTCGTTCCTACTGCTACCACGCCCACTATGAACCCGAGGTCAAAGGTCGCCACCTTTTTAGACAAAAAGGCAAACTTTCCATAGATGGGAGCCCAGTATGCGTTTATGCCCCCATACCATTCAGTCTTCTGTAAGTCACGGACGCCCGACAGAAACTTTGAACTCTCGAGGTCGGTCTGAAGAGTTGTGTCAGCCGTAAACACATAGGAGCCTGCTACCTCGATGGCGACGGGCTCAATGATCCAATAGCTATAGCGCAACCCGAGCGGCAAATGGTAGAAAAACGGGTTATTTGGCGCGATCCCGAAGTGCAGGGTGAACTCGTGCCTTCCATCCTTTTCGACCGAGCGCTTCGCTATTACTGTGGTCTCTCGCTCCTTTCCCCACATCTTGTCCAAAGCCTTGTCGAGCGGTGCCTTCTCGTCTGCCATCACTTTACTGGAAAAACCCCAAGCCAACAGTAACGAAGCCACCAAAACGGTCTTCAGAGGAAACAGGTTTGCATGTGTTCGTGTCTTTTTCATGTTTCAACCTCACAAAACCTTATTATCAAAAATGGGAAACATCGCCCTTACTCGCACTCTGGAGAACAATACCCGTTGCAACACACCTTTGTGTCGCCACAAGAAGTGTTGTTTTCGAGTTTGACCCATTCGCACACCGCGGTGTCCGGACCACAGCCAGCTTTCCTACATGCAGGCGCTGGCTCTGTGAACCAGTCGCAGTTAGCATCACCTTCACAGCTAAGCCTTATCGCTGGGCGCAAATCGAGTGGCACCTGGACCCCTTGGCTGGAAATCATTCCGACATCTAAGCGGACTCCTTCGCTTACCTTGGTAATTGTGCCTTGCACATCATGACGCAACTTTATCTCTCCTCTAAAAGAATAGATATTGCCTTTGTCCAACCCGTAGAACTCCTTTGGCAACTTGAAATAAAGACTCCAACTACCAATCAAGGCGTAACGCAGTTTCAGGATCGCGTCCTTGAAGGCATCTTCGAGCTCGGTCTGCTGAAGCCGATTGGGCTCGAGGGTATTCAGGAAAATGTAGTGCCCGCCGGTGAGACATGCAATCTCCATCTGCCTTGGATCCCGATCCTTGTAACCAAAGGACTGAAACTGGATGAAGCTTATCACAACCTTTGGTTTGCCCGCCTGTTCGATGTCATTCAGAACCTCGTCTCTAAAGTCGGTAAACTTCGTTCCGTCGCTACAAGACAACTGCTTCGTGTTTCCGATGTAAGGAATAAAATAGGGCGAAGAGGGGTCACAAGTATCAGGTCCATCGTCTATAACGATGATATGTCGGACATCGGTATCTGCTTTATCCCTCATGAACCTGTAAACATCCCTTACTGCAGACCACAAAGGTGCCCTCGAACCAGTTTCGGGCAGTTTCTGCAGTTTGTCCAGCTCCGCTTCTTCCGTGCTCGACCCGACTACATGCTTCGACAAGACCAAAGACCTATCCGTAGAAAAGCATCTTTTCCTTAGCTCTTCCTCAGGGGTGTTCCCTTTCGCATCGAAACACAATACCTTCGCTTTGGTTACAGCCTGGGTCTTGTCAAGAGGATATTCCCCGAAGACGAAGACAATCGCTTTATCGCTGTCGTCCAGGCTAGTCAAAAACTGCTTTACCGCAGTAACCCTTGCAACACTGGGGTCAGAGCCCCTTCCCTCCCTTAGATTCGCAGTTTGAACCTCGCGGTCATTTTGGTCAACCCATCCCTTCGTGCTTCCGCTCATGTCAATGAGAAGCGCTACCCCGAGCCTGCCATCCTTCGGATCCCGGGTAAACCCGTAGTCACCATCCTCGGATGCAAGATAGGCTGAATATCGGAAGTCTTCCGCTGAAAGACCTCTACCCTCCCGCGCACATGGAGAGGGGCATTCGCCTGGTGGGCACTCGCATCCGCCAGCGCCAGAAGTGCACCCCGGTGGACAATCACCCTGACAGGTGCAGCTCGCCAGCATCAAGTCTTCGCATTTGTATGTAGCGTTTGCAAGGTCAGCGTCTGGATACCTCTCGATGCAATCGCCAAGAATGGAAACAGAGTTTTCACCGAGCTCACAAGTGTCCATAAACGACCGAGGACCAGCTTTGTCAGCGACGATGCATCGTTGAGACGAACCCTTGACCTTCACTGCATCCCCGGGTCTTATGGAAAGGTCCTGCTGAGCCTCAGCTCCCGTCAAAGATATCATGTTCAAATACAAAACCATGCCGTCCGCATCCTCACCTGCCAAACACTTCCGCACCACAGTGTCACCTTCTTTCTTGGCTGGGAATGCTGAAACAAACTGGACCTTCGAAAGCTGGAAGTTCATAGGCGTTGCTTTGTGATAGTAGTCACAGCCTAGAGAGCCAACGAAAAACCCGAACGCAACAAGTATCAAAGCGTTTTTGGAAAATAAGAAGTCCATAGGTCCGCTCCAAAAGTCTTTCAAAAGGGTTTCGCCGGCATTCGCCGGCTGCCATACTTTATCCTAAACACGCAACCTCCTGTCAATAGAAAACGAACATTACGAGCTGATCCATCCCATAAGAAGCCCTAAGAAAATGCAAAAGATCGCCACAGGTGCAACGAAGCGCACTAAGAAACGCCAAATCGAAACAGCGCCAGAAGAAAGTTCAAAGAGCTCATGTCGAACTTCCTCGCGTTTCAAGACGAACCCAGCAAAGATACAGATAAGTATCCCGCCCAAAGGCAATGCAATGTTAGCACAAAGGAAGTCGAGAAGATCAAAAAAAGTTTTGCCAGAAAAGCTGAAATCTTTGAGCAGGTTGAAAGATAGGGCACAAGGGATGCCAAGTATAAACATGCCCACGGAAGAGAGGAAAACGCTTTTCTTTCTGTCCATCCCCATCTGGTCTATGAAATAAGAGGCAACAACCTCGAGTAGAGAAACGGTCGAAGTCAGGGCGGCAAAGAGCACAAGACAATAGAACAGGATGCACAAAGCCTGTCCCATTGGCAAGTGGATGAAGATCGCAGGCATTGCAGTGAAAAGATTGCTTATACCAGCGCCTTTGATCTGAATGTTGTAGGACAGAATGCTGGAAAAGATTACAAAGGCGGAACATAGGGCAACGAGGGTATCAACCACCGAGACCATCACAGCAGATGATGTTACTTTGTCTTCACGCCTCATGTAACTGCCATAGGTGAGCATGGCACCCATGCCGAGCGAAAGAGAGAAGAAAGATTGTCCCAAAGCCCACAAGACTGTGTCGAACCCCACAGAAGAAAAATCGGGACGGAACAAAGCCAAAAGTGCCTGGGCGCCTTTGGGAAGGGTCAGTGCCCTTACCACAAGAACAAGCATTATCAACAAGAGAACTGGCATCAAGATCTTGTTCCACCTCTCGATCCCATTTTTGATGCCACCCAAAACCACAAGCGCTGTAAGTGCAAGGAACACAAAAAGATAGAAGACGAGTTTTGTGGAGGACGAGATGAACCCTTGAAATAGTCGTTCAGGGAAGATTTCGAGCTTCTTTTCACGCAGGATGGTCTGGAAGTCCTGCCTTGATTGCAGAGCAGATGCAAACGACTCGAAGGACTTTGGTTTCCCCTCGCTTTCCCACATATATTCGAGCGCTTCCTTGTCGCTTATAAGTGTTTCGTAGCCACCGAACTGCCAGACCACCGACTTTGCGACATATTCCACAGACCATCCAGCAACTACGCAATAGTAAGCCATAATCAGAAACCCTGTTACAACCCCAAGAACACCCACATACTTCCATCCTGTCTTTGGTCTAAGAACCTCGAATGAGCCAACTGGATTGCGCCTGCCTAGCCTGCCTATGACGATCTCGGCAACCATCACTGGAACGCCAACCAAAAGCACGCACAGGAGATAGATGAACACAAACCCCCCGGCGCCAGCATGACCTTCTGACATGCCAAAGCGCCACGCTAGATAGGGAAACTTCCACAAGTTTCCAAGACCAACAGCGCTACCAGCCGCTGCAAGCACAAAGGCAAGCCTCGATCCCCATTGACCGCGTTCCTTCATCAGCTACCTCGCCTCCCTTTCGAGCGCATCCATCCTTGCAAAGTACTCCTTTGCATCCCTTTTTACCTCGCCAGACAAGAACCACAAAGATATGATATTGGGCAAAGCCATAAGTCCTAAGGCAATATCCCCAAAACCCCACACGACTTCCAAAGAAAATATGGCTCCAAGGAAGTGCACGAGCAAGTAAAGCACACGATAAGGGACGACCGTGCTTGCCCCAAGAAGATACCTCATAGCCCTGTCACCATAATACGACCATGAAATCGCAGTCGAGATTGCAAACAGGAACACGGAAATGCTTACGACATAAGAAAATAGGCGAGACCCAAGCCCTATCTCGAAAGCCTTGGATGTAAGCGGTGAGCCATTTAGAAGGGACTTCCCTTGAAGGATCACCTTTTCTGACGAGATTTCCTTGTTTGCTTTGTCAAAAAAGCGGAAGTCAGTGCCCGATTTTACCTCGATCGTGCCATCGAAGTGCCTGCTATCTGCAAGTATCCTTACATCTTCGACAATCGAGTGATTGCGGACGAACCAAGCGCCAACTGGAACGCCCTGTTTCACTTCAATCCTGCCATTGTAAAAGGCATCGGATGGAATCTTTCCGCCAGTCTGCAATGTCGTCCCTTCCTTCACAATAGTTATGGCAGAGCGCCCTGCGAAGTTCACCGAGTCTTCGAACTTTTCGTGCCATGCACCAGTGATCACAATCACAAGACCAGTGATGAAGCATACTACGACAGTGTCGACAAAAGGCTCCATCAATGCGACAGCGCCCTCACGCACAGGCTCGTAAGTCTTGGCTGCTGCGTGCGCTATCGGAGCGCTCCCCTGCCCTGCTTCATTGGAAAATAGTCCACGCTTCACACCCCATGTCAGGGTCAATACAAATGTCGAGCCACAAAACCCGCCCACCATCCCAGGAGGGGAAAAGGCGTAATAACAGATTTCGTAGATGGCTTGAGGCAACCTATCTATGTGCAGAACGATAAGAACGAAGGCAGAACCCACATAAAGTGCACCCATCAAAGGGACAAGCAAGGATGTGACCCTTCCGATCCTGCGGATACCACCAAGAATCACAAGCCCGACCACTGTTGCAGAGAATAGCCCAGAAAACCATGGCGGGATGCCGAAATCTGCCCTAAGGCTATCCGCCATTGTAAATGCTTGAATCGCATTACCAGTGGCAAGGGCAGATGTTGCTGCGCAAAAGGCAAAAACGACTGCAACCCACTTGAAGGCGCGCCCAAGCCGCTTTTCCATGTAATACATAGGACCGCCAGAAACAGAGCCATCAGGGTGCACATCACGATATTTCAAGGCTAAGGTGCATTCAGTGAACTTGGTTGCCATGCCGATAAAGCCCGTGAGCCACAGCCAGAAGACAGAGCCTGGACCGCCATAGTGAACCGCTGTTGCAACTCCTGCAATGTTCCCCACGCCGACAGTGGCTGAAAGGGCAGAGGTCAAAGCCTGATAGTGCGGGACATCGCCTGGGTCTAAAGGATCGTCATAGCGCCCTAGAATCGCCTTTATGCTATGCCTAAACCTCTTTACCTGGACAAAACCAAGCCTTATGGTCAGGAAAATCCCTGTAAACAGAAGGAGGACGACCATGAACGGCATCACGCTCGGCGTGTTCCAAAGAAGAGCCGAGCCAGCCTCGACGATCCTTTTTATCTCTTCCATCGGTTCTAGGCACAAAAGGTGATTGTAGTATCCCAGAAGACGCCAGTAATGATCAAGATCAAAATCATAGCCTAGTTCGTCAGGACTCGAGCACAAGACACAAGCAAGATTGCATGGTGCTAGAAGTTGCCTACCTAACGGACAAACTTGATGACGCCTCCCAAGAGCGTGACTACTACTAACCATATTCCACTGAATTTTTGCATCAGGCGGTCCTTTTCCCAGTTTTATGCGGGCAACGGTCAGGCCTCGGTACCCTCGGCATCACCCGTTGCGTCTTGCATCCTTAGTTGGTTTTCGAGCCTTTCGAGCCGTTTTTTCACGCGAGCTATTCGCTCCTTCGTGTATGGAATCCTTGTTGCAAGCCTTTTTAGTCTTTCGGTTTCAGGAACCGGTAAATCCCCTTCTTCCAGTTTTCTTTGCGCCTCTTCTTGTTCTTTCAGGTCATCGAGTAAGGCCTGAAGAAGCCTCGACTCCCTTTGCACTGCTATCCTCAACTCCCTCCGTCTCCTCGACTCCTCTTCCCCTTCGACCTGCGCAACATTCAGCCTATCATAATATGCCTCGATCTGCGAACTAACCCCTAGACCAGATGGCAAGAACCTAAGAGCTTCAAGCCTCTCGCCAAAATGCTTCAAAGGCTTTTCATATCGCCTTCCAACCTTCAGGTTTCGCTTGTGCGAGCGGGAAGGCTTTAGAAGTTCCAGAATCACATCGTTTTCGTCCAGAAGGAAAAGGTTTGGATGATGCCCCGAACATTCGAAGAGAAGGAAACGGGGAGGCGTAGTCCCAAGACCAATGCTTACAACCCTATCATGGAATCTCATGCCAATCTTTTCGACTCTGGCAGGTAGAAGTGCTTGAACCTTTTCAACGAACCGAGTCGACAGCACTTCTTTCGGAATGGGCTTTGAAGTAATATGGATTCTCGAAAAGCATGGTCTTGTGCAGATCAACAGGTTTGTCTTCCCAACTGGTGTCATCAACTCGAGGAGCACTGTGTGTTCATCTACCTGATATATTTGCAACAATGTCGCATCGTCTAGACGCCTCTGAAGCTCGCTAACCACGATCTCGAGCTCTTGCTGGGTAAGCGTCATTTTCTCACCTCAACTTCCGAAAGAACAGACATTTCGCTTACGAGCATCTGCTCAAAAACATTGATACGACATTTAGCATATCTTTGCAAGAGGACAAAAGAAATTCTTTGGATATAATCAAGAGCCTTTTTGGGGAATGCCATGAGGGCTTATTATCTTGCCTTGCTTATTTTCTTGACAAACTGTCACGGTCGCAGTCCAACATCGCCCGCTTACTACGAGGATGCCTCACTTGATGTGCTCGAGACAAGCCAGAAGGATGAGCTCAAGATAGAGGCAACGCAAGATGGGCACATAGATGAAAGCGATGCAGTAGTTCAACCCACAATATGTCAAGAAGGTTGGGCTTGCAACGACTTGCTCGACGAACAAGGGTTTTGCCATGGCTTGTGCATCCCTCAGGAGCAAGAACTTACATGCCCTATGCCTCCAACGCTAGGACTTTGCCAACTTGTGCCCCAGGGTGGATACACAAATGCCCCGCTCTCCTGCGACAGAATTCTTTTGGAACCTGTTGACTATCCCGAATTCGTTCGTGCGCATTCACAGGCGCATGTCGCAATAAAGGTCACAAACAGGTCCTACTTCAATCTTGCCCTGCCTTTTTCTTACAAAAGCCCCCCCGACATATGGCAGATTTTAGATTCGAACTTCCAAGACCTTACCGAGATTACGCTCGATCCAAAAGAAAGCAAGACATTGGAAGCAACGATGGTCCCACAAAAGGCTAATCTGTTCGAGGGGGGTGGACCTATGTTGACGGTCGCGATAGGCGACTCGTGCGAGTTCAGTGTGTTTACAACTGTGCTTTTCGATGAAGACCAGGGAAGCCAATGCGGAGATTTCTTTTTCCCCTCATCCTACTGCATCGAAGCATGTGGCACTATCGGGCAGTTCTATGGGTACGGGAAGTGTTGTAATGGGTGTTTTTTCCCTGGCGCAACCTGCTGTTCCGACAAAGATTGCATCGGTGGCGCGTGTTTCGATGGCAGATGCGTCTTTGAAACGCCTGACTGGCCTCTGGGGAACTCGCTTCCCGTTGGAAATATCCATGCGCTTGTGGTTGTTATGGACAACCCAGATGTCGCACCTGGCGCTGATGTATGCGAAAACCGTATCAGCGAACTAGACTTTGCGGATAGGCTTCAGAAGGTAGAAGAGTTTTACGACCGCATAGCGATTGCCCGCACAGGCAAAAAGACCGTATCGTGGAAGTGGACGGTTCTGGCTGGGATTTCGTCTGAGGACTTCATAACGAACCAGGATGACTATCTTTATTCACGGTTCATAGACAGGACCGAGGAATATCTGATCGCAAAGGGATGTAAGCCATTTGCTCAATATGACAAGGTCTTAGTTGTTTCGCCAAGGGCACAAATGCCAGGCGCTGCGGGCGAGGCGCTGGACAGAGGGAGGGTCGTGGCACTCTCTTTCGAGCCATTCTTGTTCGCACACGAACTTGGGCACACTTTTGGGGCATCTGACCTGTATCTGGATTTGGGCGGGCATTACCAGTGGGTTCTTGCGCTTATGGGAAACAACCTCGGAGGCTTTGGTTATCCAAAAGACACCGTGATGTGGGGGGAAATAGGCTTTGGCGACCATGACAGGAACAAGGTCATTGATGTATTCGAGTTCGAGTGGTTTCCAGAGGCAATCGAGGTGACTTCTTTGGAGGCTGTGCTCACCAAAAAGGGCACTCTGGAGATAAGGTTCGAGTTTGGCTCAAACAAAAAGAAACTGTTCTTGCCTGACTTTGCAATGCGCCTTCCAGATTTCAATGTGTCAAGGGATATGCACCTTGGCGCACAAAAGAAGTTCGTTGTATTCGATGAAAATGAAGTGCCCTTAGACACTATTCGTAAGCAAGGTGTGGTCAAAATCGTAATATCTGCGGAACTGCGCTATACTGACAAAGCCTGGCAAAGGAAGGTGCTTTCTTTGGATAAGACATTCGAGGCGGAGGTGAAAGAAGAATGAAGGCAGGGTTTTCCAAGGTCGAGATAACACCGCCTTTGGGCGTGCCTCTGGCAGGATATGCACACGCTTTTGAAAGAAGGGCAAGAAGTGTTCGTGACCCATTGTTTGTTCGGGCAGTGGCGCTTGAAGATGAAGGAAGACTGGCGGTTTTGCTTGTGTTCGACCTGTTGATGGTGAACGAAGCCCTTTATCAGAGGCTTTGTGATGCACTTGCGGACACAAGGGCTTTTTTGATGGTCCATGCAACCCACACTCATTCATCAGTTGGTGGCTTTCAAAAAGGGCTTCTTGGCAAAAGTTTTTGTGGAAACTTTAGGGAAGACATATTCGAGAGCCTTGTGTGGGCAGGGGAAAAGGCAGTTAGAGTAGCGCTTGCAGACATGCGCGAGTGCCGGGTCATGTTCCAAAGCACCATATTGCCTGCGCTCAACGGCAACAGGCGAGACCCAAAAGGACCAAAGGACGAAGAGATAAGTGTCATAAGGTTTCATCGTGAAGACAGGTCTCTGGTTCTTGTTCGATATTCAGCACACCCTGTCATCGTTGCGGAGCGGGACCATCACGCTATATCAGCGGATTTTCCTGGCGAGGTTTGCAAACTTTTGGAAAAAGATTTTGCGTTTGCGGTTTTTCTACAAGGGGCGCTGGGCGGGGTGGATGTGCTTTTTCCAAAAGACCCTCAGATGACCTGCGAAAAGAACCTTGAACTTGTGGCTCTGCCCATTGCGAACTCTGCAAGGACAATGGCAAGGACTGGAAGATTTGTGCGTCCAAGGATGTTTGCGGGTCTTGTTGAATGGGATTTAGAAGAACCATGCCCAAGCCCTTTTCCTGAAGACACGCTCACGCACAAGGTGTTGAAGAATGTGCTAAAAAACCTTGTGCCATCCGATGTCAGGAAGGCAAGGGTCTCGGCTATCTCGATAGGTGATTGCGTGCTTGTTGGCACGCCTGCGGACCTGGGTGTTCGAGTGTCGCTTGCCATCGCAGATAGCGCTAAAAAAATGGGCTTTATGCCTATGGTGCTGTCACAGTGCAATGGCTATATCGGGTATGTGCACCTGCCAGAAGACTATGCCCTAAAGCCTGAAAAAGGCTTCAGACACATGGTCTATTACGAGAACTCGATGGCACTTTTCGGCAAGACTCAAGGGCTCACACTTATCGAAAAGACCCAACAACTTCTAAAAAACCTTGCCTCTCTTGCTGGTGTCACTCGTCAATAACTTTGCTCACTAAATCCAAAGCCATCCTTGCGCATTCGTCCATGTTCAGATATTCAAAAGCCCCTTGCCTTCCTATGCTATAAAGCCCTTTGATAGACCCGATAAAGGCAAAAATCCTTTTGAGGTCTTGTCTAAAACCCTTGTGCCACAAAGGATAGGCAAAGTTTTCCGATGTAATCCCAGCCCATGAGGGATCGCCAAGTTTTTCAAGCCCAGGCAGCCTGCAGAGGTCGCAAAGCACCTTTTCCACAAGGTTGCCCTCACACTTTTTAGCCCTTTCTTCAGATACTTCCGCCACCAGCAAGGGGCTATTTGTAAACCTTGATATGTCTCCTACACGATTGAAAATGAATGCTTCATCCTGGACATAAACCCAGTCCGCTTTCAGACTTGGTCTTTTTTCAAAGGCAAGCCCAACAAAGGTCACGCCCCTGAATCCAAGGCGTGAAGAAACCTCCATTACATCTTCTGGAGGTCGAGGCACAAGGCAACGCAAAAGTTCTGGCAAAGGCATAGTCGAGACAACGAACACATCTGAAAACTCCTCTTGTCCCCCATCTTCCCTTTGCACCACAACCCCTTCGACCCCAGTTTCCCCCCAATGCACCTCTTTTACCTTGCACCTCAACTCCAATCTTAGTTTTTCCTTGCACGCTTGAACAAGCCCAGTTGCGAGCGATGTCATGCCTTCCTCTCCAACGAACTGAACTTCCCCTATCATGTCGTGGGCGCTTAGACCTCGAAACCCAGCCCACGGAAGCAAGCCTTCTATAAGCCTTTCAAAACTTGGAAGAGGAAGCCTTTTCAAAGCCCACTCTGCGTCTATCTCCTTCCCCTCCACCCCAAGAAGTTTTTTCGTGTAGTCAGCGAAAAACATCCGATAGACCCTATCGCCAAAAGCGCTACGAGCCACATCTTCGAATGAATCGAATGCACGGTTTAGCGCATTTTTCCTTAGCGCAAACCAAAAACCATGGAAACCACTTGCAAGCAAGACCCAAAATCCAAATCGTGCGACCAGTTCTTGCAACATCAAAGGATATGAAAGGTAATCCCCGCCATAGAAAACCTTTGCACTAGGTCGAACGACAAGGCAATCTGGGCGCATGAGCCCTGCCAGTTCTTCCACAAGTGCCCTATTTTCTTTAGAAGATGCATGTAAAAGATGGACGCCTTGTCACATCTTGACGCCCCCTAAATCCACAGGCACTGCCATCCCCCCAATGTTGTTGCGTTTTTCAACCACTATGGAACTTATCCCCTTTTTTGCAAGAAAATAGGCGGTCGAAAGCCCTGTTACGCCTGCGCCCGCAATCAGTGCCCGCCTGGGCAATCCCATGCTATCTACTTCTCCAGAAGGACATAGTTCTTCACGAGGGTCTTGAGTGTCAAAGCCTTTCCAAGAAGGTCAGATATTCCCTTGACCGTAAGAACCTCCCTTGCGATCCTTTGTGGCTGAAGATAGAAACGGGCATAGGTTGTAAATAGCGCCTTTTCCACCTCTCGCCTAAGCGCATCATCAGG
>Ga0272449_1000147_pt1 | contig 91509 bp, 96 predicted proteins | sample YNPCB0241_FD_198679 | JGI IMG/M metagenome (GOLD analysis project Ga0272449, IMG submission 198679) | Hot spring sediment microbial communities from Yellowstone National Park, WY, United States - YNP-CB-024-1 | ecosystem: Environmental > Aquatic > Thermal springs > Hot (42-90C) > Sediment...
AAATTAAAGAAACAAGGGAGTCTTCCGAAGAAATAATAGAAGAATTGGAAAAAGAGGAAATTGATAGTAAAAAGCTTCAATATAAAAGAGAAGATCTTTTTAAGGAAGGGGAAGAAGTGGCATCTCAGCCTGTAAGAGTCCAAAAAATAGGGAGAAATGATCCCTGTCCTTGTGGAAGTGGTAAAAAATATAAGAAATGTTGTGGTAAAAATTTAGAACAAGGAGAGGTAAGAGATGAAGTGTCTAAAATGTAATTACATCTTTTCTGAGGAAGTAAAGATTTGTCCTAAATGCGGATCTGATATGGGTATGGTGCTTGAAAAATTAGGATATTTTCCTCCTTCAGCTTCTAAACCCTTTTTAAATGCAGATGATTTTAAGGAAAGATCTATCCTTGAAACAATTGAAACAGAAAAAGAAGCTAAAGAAAAAAAAGAAGAGATAGAATTTACTTATGAAGAATAATTAAGGAACCTTATCGCCCCAAAAATCTTTTTTAGTTCCCTCTGCAAATTCTTTAGTTTCTAAAAGGGCTTTTTGATAATAAGTTAATACAAGTTTTTGAGCTTCCTTTGAAGCATAAGTCTCGGGATAGTTATTTATAATGTAAAGAATTCTTTGATAAGCGCCTCTATAATATTTGATCTTATAATAAAATTTAGCTATATATAATTCATGTTGAGCTAAAAGTTCTCTAAGTTCTTTAATCCTTTTTTCTGCCTCAGCTCTATAGGGACTATCAGGAAAATTCTGTAATAGTCTTTGGTAGGCAGATATAGCTTTTTCTGTATGACTTTGTTCTCTATCATAGGAACCTCTCATTTTATAATAACAGGTTCCTATTTGATAAATTACATAAGGTATTGCTTCATTATTTGGATAAAATTTTTCAAACTCCTCATAAAGAGCTATAGCTTCTAAATAATCTTCTTGCCAGAATTTTGAATCTGCCATTCTTAATTGAGCAAGAACAGCTTGCGGAGAACCTGGGAACTTATCTCTTATTTCTTTGTAAGTTTCATAAGCTTTTTCATAATTTCCTTTAGCAAAATTTTTTTCTGCATCTCTTAAAAGTTCAATAAGTATAGGTTCTTCTTCTTTCTTCTTCTTTTTCCCAAAAGCTTCAGAAAATTGAGTCTCTATACCAGATGAAATTTTTGAAATAGTTCCACAGGAATTTAAAGAAATTAGAATAAAAAATATAAAAATAATAAAAAAGAGTTTTTTAAAATTGAAAAGTTTCATCTTATAAAAATTTAAGAAGATAATGCTTTATTTAAGGCATTTAAAATTACACTTTTTGATACTGCTCCAACGATAACCTCTATTGGTTCTCCCTTTTTAAAAATAATTAAAGTAGGGATAGCCCTTATTCCGTATTTACCAGGTGTTATAGGATTTTCATCAACATTTATTTTGCAAACCTTTATTTTCCCCTCCAATTCCTCTGCTATTTCATCAATAATAGGTGCAATAATTTTGCAAGGTCCACACCAGGCTGCCCAAAAATCTACTAATACAGGAACTTCAGCTTTTAAAACCTCTTTTTCAAAATTTTGATCAGTTATTATACAAGTTGCCATTATAGCCCCTCCCTCCTCAAAATATAAAATCTTTAAAAAAACTAATTTAATACAATTTTTACAAACTTCAATTAATATTTAAATTTTGTAAGAAATAAAACCTCTTTTCAAAATAAGAAGAATTCTTTTAAATAGGATCTCAAGCTCTTTAGAAGTTTCTTCCTTTTTTAAAAGATAATAATTATAGGCTATTACTGCAGGAATAGCGCAAAAAAGTCCCATAGCTGTATTAATCAAAGCTTCTGCAATTCCTGGAGCAACAGTGGCTAAGCTTGCACTACCTTTTAAGCCAATGTCATGGAAGGCTTTCATTATACCCCAAACAGTCCCAAAAAGCCCTATAAATGGCGCTACATTTCCCACTGTAGCAAGAATCCCTAACCCCTTACTTAACTTCATAATAATATTTTCTTGTTCTATTAAAGCTTTCTCTATAAGTTCTTTTTCAGCTAAATTAAGAGAAATTTCTAAATTAAAATTTTTAGATTCATCTTTCTTTTCAAAATAATTTTCATAAATTTCTCCAAAAGCCACAACAACCCTTTTTATGCTGTGCCCTAAAAGATGGGATTCCATTTCCTTAGTTTCCTTTATTAAAGAAGGAAAATCTTTAGTTTTTTTTACTAATGAGTCTATATCATAAAGGAGATTTTTAAAAGCTTTGTATCTGAAATAATTTGCAATAATTGTATACCAGCTTTGAATACTCATAATAAGTAATATTAAAAGAACAAATTTCCCCACATATCCAGTTTGTAAAAATACTTTCCATAATTCCATAAAATTAAATTCCCCAAATAATTTCTTTTAAAGATTTTTTAATATTTAAGGAATCCTTAAAAATTGTCAAGCCTTTTAAAGCAAGATCTTTTAATTCATAGGTATACTCATTTACATAGGTATCCACATGTTTTTTAATAATTTCTTCTTCCATTTCTTGAGCATAAACTTTTAATAAAGGGAAAACCTCTCCCCAATTATTTTTAGCCCAATTAATACTTTTTCTAAAAAGATTAACAATTTCATTTTTAATTTTTTTTGATAAGACTTTTTTAATAAAAAATCCTCCTAAGGGAAGAGGGGTTTTAGTAATTTTTTCCCAATATTCTCCCAGATCTAAAATTTTATGTAAACCATATTTATAGTACAAAAATCTTCCTTCATGAATAAGAATTCCGAGCTCAGTTTTACCTTCTAATAAGAAGGGAATTACTTGGTCATATCTTACAAAGATCTTTTCTATCTTATCTTGATAATAAAAATTGAAAAGCCTGTGAGCAGTGGTATGTTTTCCAGGGATAGCAATTTTTAATTTACTAAAATCTTCAATTTGATAGGGTTTTATTCCCACAAGTAAAGGTCCCACACCAAATCCAAGAGCAGAACCAACAGGCAAAAGCTCATAATCAGAAAAGATAGAATCCCATATAGCAAAGGAAGCTTTAATTATTGGAAAAGCTCTTTTTATAGCTAAATTGTTTAAAGTTTCTATGTCTTCAAAATAAAAATTAAATTCAAAAGGAGATTCAATTTTTTTAAGGATTATTCCTGAAACTATAAAAACATCATTAGGACAAGGAGAAAGGGCTATTTCCAATTTTTCACTAAGCATTCCCAAATCCTTTTTAAAACCTCCGAAGCTTTTGTTTTATCCCAATCTTTTTCTGGTTGAGAAAGAAGGTTACTTATCACTCTTATTTCAACCATATGAACCTTTAATTTTTCACAAGCTTTAGCAACTCCAAAACCTTCCATATTTTCTGCTATAGTATCAAATTTTTCTTTTATAAAATAGGCTCTATCTAAATCATAAGTTGCCGAACATACAGTAGAAAAACTACCAACAGTAGGAGTTAAATCACAGTCTTCTAAAAGCTGAATAGCTTTCTCAGTAAAAGCATGATTTAAAGAACAACTATTGCATACCTTTAAACTTTCAGGGAAGGGAGTATAGTGGGTTTTATATTTTCTTCCAAAATCAGCAAAGATTTCTTGAGTTGCCACTACTACATCTCCTATATTTAATTCAGTTTCTGGATAAGCTCCAGCCCAGCCTGTTAAAAAAACTAAATTAGTTTTTTTATTTAGTAAAATCTCATAGGAAGATAAAGCAGATTCAATTGGACCAATTCCAATAATTTGTAAATCTAAGTTAAAATCTTTTAAAACGTCTGCTTCCAATTCAGAGGGAACAAAAACTGTTAGTTTATGCATTTTTAATTTTCTTCAAAAATTTCTATATCATCTATATATTTAACTTGAGCTTTTATTCCAAGATTTATTAGAGTTTTTAATAAGAAATCTACTTCATTTACTCTTATTAAATTTCCTTCAGAATAAAAAGGAAATTTTAAGATTACCTCAGCTGGTTTAATTTTAATAACCTCAATCTCAATCTTACTTTCTGGAGGAAGACCTTTCAGATTACCCTTTAAGAACCTTTTTACAAAGAGTTTTAAATCTTTTTCATTTTTAAAATTTTTAATCAAAATTTTAAGAAAATTACTTTAAAATTTTTTAAAATATTCTACTTTAAAGGATATGAAAGTCAAGTATTACATTGGAACCTGTGGCTGGAGTTACTATTCTTTTAAAGGCTATTTATATCCCTTCGAGAGTAAACCAAGAGAATGGCTAAAAATTTATTCTCAACAATTTAATACTGTAGAGATAAATGCTACTTTTTATAAAACTCCAACAGCAAAAACTTTTAAAAAATGGTATGAAGAGACTCCCAAAGATTTTATTTTTTCTATTAAGGCTCCTAAAACTATAACTCATATAAAAAAACTTAGAGAAGTAGAAGAAGATTTAAATAACTTTCTTAAAGTTATATCTCCTCTAAAAGAAAAGGGGAAGGTTCTTCTTTTTCAGCTACCTCCCTCCTTTAAATATCATAAAGAAACTTTAGAAAAATTTTTAAAGATTCTCTCTTCAGATTATCTTAATACCATAGAAATAAGAAATATCTCTTTTCATAATGATGATTTTATAGAGCTTTTAAAAAAATATAAGATATGTTTATGTTTTTCCGATTGTGCTGGTAAATATCCTTCTTGGTATGAAGTGCAAACTATAGATTATTTATACATTAGACTTCATGGGTCAAAAAAACTTTACGTATCAAGCTATGAGGAAGAGGAACTTCAAAAGCTTGCTGAAAAGATTAAGATTTTTAAAATTAAATCAGCTTTTATCTATTTTGATAACACAGCAGAAGGATATGCTGTCCCCAATGCTTTGAGATTAAAAGAAATTTTAAAAGCTTAGATTGTTTTCGTCTTTGAAAAGGGTTCTTATTTCTATAATTTCATCCTTAATTTTTAAAAATACTTCAACTAATTCAGGATCAAAGTGTTTGCCTGATTCATTTTTAATAATTTCAAAAGCCTCCTCTACAGAAAAGGCTTTTCTATAAGGTCTATCTGAGGTTAAGGCATCAAAAACATCAACAATGGATACAATTCTTGCGAAAAGGGGTATTTTTTTTCCTTTAAGTCCATAAGGATAACCAGTTCCATCCCATTTTTCATGATGTAAAAGTGCTATTTTTTCTGCAGCCTTAAGATATTTTATTTTTGAGCCTTCAAGTATCTTTGCCCCCATAACAGTATGTGTTTTCATTATTTCCCATTCTTCTTTGCTAAGAGGACCTGGTTTTAATAGGATATGATCGGGAATTCTTAATTTGCCAATATCATGTAAAGGGGAGCTGTATTTTATAAGTTCAATTTGTTCTTTACTTAATCCTAAATGTTCTGCAATTTTTGTGGAATAAAAACCTATTCTTTGAATGTGAAAACCTGTATATTTATCCTTAAATTCAGCAGCCTTAGCAAGTCTATAAATTATCTCTAAGGAAAGATCTTTGATTTCATTGTAAGCTATTTGTAGTTGTAAGTAGAGTTTTTGAAGTTCTGAGGTCTTTTTTTCGACCTCCTTTTCTAACAAATTTTGATAATTCTTTAAAAAATCTCTATATTTTTTAATTTTAGAAAGAGATACTATCCTTGCTTTTAGCTCTGGTATAAGAAAGGGTTTGTTAAGAAAATCATCAGCTCCTCCCGCAAGCCCTTTAATTCTTGAATCTATATCATTAGCTGCAGTTATTAAAATAATTCCTATATCTACAGTTTCGGTATTATTTTTTACTATTTTACATAGAGATATTCCATCCAGTTCAGGCATAAAAAGATCAACAACCATTATATCTGGATTGAGATGAGATAACCTCTCTAAAGCCTCTTTTCCATTTTCAGCAGTATAAACCGTATAGCCCTCTAAAGAAAGTATCTCCTTAAGATTTTCCCGAGTAGAAGCATCATCATCAACTACTAAAATTTTTATATTTTTTGGCTCTTCAACTTCTGGGAAAAACATATTTCTGCTCTTTTTAAATCCTCTAAAGTATTAATATTTATAAAAGTTTCATCTTCTATTTTATCCTCATTTTCAATAAAAAAAATGCTTTGATTTGTAGTCAAATATTGAAAAAGTCTAAAAAGACTTTTTTTTGGGGAATTAAGTAAAAAATTTTCTATTTCCCCTTTCAAAGAACAGGGGTAGACACCGGGGAAGGGATTTATTTTTTCTTTGCCCTTACTTACTATTACAAATTGATTACAAAAAATATAGGAAAGAAGATCTAAATAATTCAAAAAATTTTTACTTATTAAGGGTTGATCAACTGCTACTACTAAAAAAGCAGATTTTTCTGAAAAAAGTTTTAGAACTGAAATAATACCTGACAAGGGTCCCTCAATTTCTGGATATAAATCTCTAATAAATATTATTTCGTCAAATTTTGTTTTTTCTTTAATTAATTCCTTTTTAATCTCTTCTTCTTGAGTCTCATTTTTTACTGAAATATAAATGGGAGAGGAAAGGTTTCTTAAATTTTTAAAAACCCAATAAATAAGAGGTTTTCCAAAAAATGGTATAATAGCCTTTTTTCCTCCTAATCTACTTCCTTTACCTCCAGCTAAAATAAGCAGGTTTAATCTCATTTTAAAAATTTTTATTTATTTTTATATAACTTCCTGAAAATTGATTTTTACAAACCTCTAAAACAACAGGGAATTTATCTTTAAGTTCCTTTAAATGAGATATGATTCCTATTATTCTTCCACTATGATGAGCTAAATTTAATAAGGTGTTAACTACTTTTTCAAGGGTGTTTTCATCGAGGCTTCCAAAACCTTCATCAATAAAAAGGGATTCAAAAGGACGAGTCCTATATAAATATAAAATTACATCTGAAGTTCCAAGGGCTAAAGAAAGAGTAGCTAAAAAAGATTCACCTCCAGAAAGGGTCTTTGTTTCCCGTTTACTTCCTGTATAATGATCAAAAACCTCTAAGATAAACCTTTTTTGTAATACCTCATCCTCTATAAATTTATATCTTCCAAAGGAAAATTCTTTAAAATAAAAATTAGCTCTTTTTAAAATAAGCTGAGCAAAAAGAGAAAGCACAAAAGAATGAAAAGAAACCCCTTTTTTATTTTTCCCAGCAATAATATTATATAAAGCCTCTAAGAAGGGATACTCTTCTTCTAAAGATTTTTTATCTTTTATTATTTTTTCATAAGCTTTTAAAACTTCTTGAAGATGCAACCTTTCTTTTTCTAATCTTCCTACCTCTTTATTTAAATTTCCCAAAGCTTCTTCTAAAAGTCTTTTTTCATTCTTTTTTAATTCTAATTCTGAATATAATTTTTCTTCTTCTAAGGTTTTTTGAGTTAAGGTTTCCCAATTTTTTTGGTGAATTTCTAAATCTTTTTTAACCTCTTCGAGTCTTTCTTTAATTCTTTCTAATTCATTAAAAAAACTTAAAATTTCTTCTTCTATTTCTTCTATTTTAGATAATGTAGAAGCCTGAGTTTTAAAATCATTTATAGAACTTAAAAGACCCTCTCTTTTTAAACTAATTAATTTTTTAATAATTCTTTTATATTCTTTAAGATCCCTTTTTATTGATTCTTCTATATTTATTAATTGGGTTTGAGTTCTTATTTTTTCTTCTGTTAAAAGGCGAATGTTATTTTCCAATTCCCCCTTTTTATTTTCCCATTCTTTAATTTCCCTTTCTAAATAATCTATTTTAAATTTAAGAGCTTCAAAGGAGGAATAATTTTTAATAAACTCTTCAATAATATTTAAACGTTCTCTTACTGCTATTTCATCTTTTTTTAAGTGTTCTAATTCCTCTCTTTTTTTTATTTCCAAATTTTCAAGATAATTTAATTGAGTTTTTAGATTTTTAATTTTATTTTCTATTTCTAAGGATATATCAAAATTTTTTGTAAAATTTTTTAGATATTTTTGTGGCAAATTAAAAAGTTCCTTTTCTATATTTTCATAATCTCTATTAAGTTTTTCTTTGTCTTTATTTTGCAAACTTTCTTCAAGCTTTTCTATTTTAGCTTGCAAATTGTAAAACCTCTTTTCTTCCTTTTCTAATTCTTTTTTTTGTTCTGAGAGTTCTTTTTCTACCCTTTTTAATTCCTCTATAAAAAATTCGGTTTTAATTGGATGGGGATGAAAAGTTGAGCCACAAACAGGACAGGGTTCTCCTTCTTTTAAAAACTTTGCCAGATATTGAGCACTATTTTTTATTTCTAAATCTCTTTTTAAATTCTCAAGATTTTCGTAATAAGCTTTTAATTCTTTAACATTTTTTTCTGCTATTTTCAATTCTGGTATTAATTTTTCGTATTCTTCAAAGGCTTTGAGTGATTCAATGATTATTTCTTTTTCTTTTAATAAGATAATAGCTCTATTTAATTGGTCTTTTTCTTCAAAAGCTTTTTCTATCTCCCCTTTAAGACTGTTTATCTTTTCTTTGAGAATCTCTAATTCTTTTAAATTTTTTTGACAAAGTTTAACTGTTTGATCAAGTTTTTTTTGTAGTATTTCTTTTTCTTCAAAACGTATTTCTAAATCTTTTAAACTTTGAAGTTTTTGTTTTTTTTCTTCTACTTCCTTTTCATTTTGATAAAACTTTTTTATTTCAATTTCAAATGATTCAAGTAATTTTTCTATCTGGCAAAGATTTTTTGCTAAATTTTTCTTTTTATGATAATTATTTTTTAATTCAATCTTAAATTTTTCAAAATTTTCATAAAAAATTAAATTTTCTTTTAATATTTTTAATTTTTTTAAGATCTCCTTTTTAGCATAAATTTCATTTTCTTTGCTTTTAAGATTTTCAAATTTTTCTGTAAGCTCCTTAATTTCTTCTTGAAGTTGCAAAATTTTTTCTAACTCTTTTATTTCTTTTTCAGTTTTTTCTTTTTCAGAAATAAGAGAGTTTAATTTATTTTCTAAATCTTTTTGTTTTCTTTCAAGTTCTCCAATTTTATTTTTTAATTCTTCAAAATTAGATACTTGAGCAATATTTTTTAATTCTTCTTCATTTTTATTTAAAGATTGATAAAGATCTTTTAAATCTTTTATTTTAATTTTTAGAAATTCTTCTAAATTAGAAAAAAGAGAGGTTTCAAAAATAGTTTCAAGAAGACCTTCTCTTTCCTCTTTTTTAGCGATTAATATTTTTCTATATTCTCCTTGAGGAATAAGAAAGACCTTTTTAAATTGTTTGGCATCAAGTCCTATAAGTTCCTTTATTTTTGCTTTTATTTCCTCTTTTTTTGCTGAAAAAAGTTTATTTTCAATCCATAAAGAAACATTTTCAGCCCTTCCTTTAAAAGAGGGGCACCTCCTAATTTGATAAGTTTTCCCATCTAAAAAAAATTTAAAATTAATTTCAGGAATTATATTAGGTTTGTTTTTAATAAAATGAGAAATAAGATCAGCTGGGGTACGTCCTTCTATAGTGCTTTCTCCATAGAGGGCATAGACAATTGCATCAAAAATAGTTGTTTTCCCTGCTCCAATTTCTCCAGAGATTAAGAAAAGTTTATTTTCTGTTAGAAATTTAAAATCATCTTCTTTAATTTCAGCTTTGAGATAGGGTCCAAAGCCTTTTATGGAAAGATAAAGGGGTTTCATTTAATTTTAAACTTTCTTTTTAATTCTCTTTCTAAATCTCTTCTTTTTATTTCTTCCCTTCTGTCATAAACCTTTTTACCTTTAGCTAAGGCAAGTTCTACTTTGGCAAGTCCTCTTTCATTAAAATAAATTTTTAGTGGAATAAGTGTATATCCTTTTTCTTGAACCTTTCCTGTCAATTTTTTAATTTCAGATTTCCTTAAAAGAAGTTTTCTTGTTCTTGTAGGATCTATATTTTGAGCTTCTCTGCTATAAGGATATGGACTTATGTGAAGGTTGTAAAGAAAAACCTCTCCGTTAACTACTCTTGCAAAACTATCGCTTAAATTGGCTCTTCCTTGTCTTAGAGATTTTACTTCACAGCCAAGAAGCTGAATCCCAGCTTCGTACGTTTCTTCTATATTATAAAGATGATGAGCTTTTTTATTAGTACAAACTATTTTTTGTGGCATATTTTAAAAATAGCACATATTAAATTCAAAGTCAATTTTATCTTGTAGTTATTGACAACAACAGTAATATTTGCTATTATCCTTTTTATAGAAAAAACATAGCTTTAGGGGAGGTATTTTTATGGTAGCTCATAAACCTTTTATATTATGGTTTGATGAAATTACTTATAAAGATGTTCCTCTTGTAGGAGGTAAAAATGCCTCCTTAGGTGAGATGTATACAAAACTTACAGAAAGGGGAGTAAAGGTACCTTATGGATTTGCTGTAACCGCAGAAGCTTATAAATACTTTATAAAAGAAAACCAACTTGATGGGAAAATAAGAGAACTTTTAGCAGGACTTGATACTCATAATGTATTAGATTTGCAAACAAGGGGGAAAAAAATAAGAAACCTTATTTTAAAGGCAAAAATGCCTAAGGATTTAGCAGAAGAAATTAAAAAAGCCTATAAAAGATTAGAAAAAATGTATTTTGAAAATGTTGATGTAGCAGTAAGATCTTCAGCTACTGCAGAGGATCTTCCAGATGCCTCCTTTGCAGGACAGCAAGAAACCTATTTAAATATAAGTGGAGAAGATAACGTAGTAAAAGCGGTTCAAAGATGTTTTGCTTCTTTATTTACAGACAGAGCTATATCTTATAGAGAAGATAAAGGATTTAATCATTTTGCTGTTTATTTGTCTGTTGCTGTCCAAAAGATGATAAGAAGTGATATGGCTTGTTCAGGAGTTATGTTCACTTTAGATACTGAAAGTGGTTTCAGAGATGTAGTTTATATCACAGGTTCTTGGGGTTTAGGAGAAGCTGTAGTTCAAGGTAAAGTAAATCCAGATGAATATTATGTTTTTAAACCCACTTTAAAATTAGGATATAAACCTATTCTTTCAAAAAAGCTTGGAAGTAAACATATAAAAATAGTATATGGAAAGGATAGGAGAAATCCTGTTAAGACTGTTAAAACTTCTAAAGAAGAAAGAAAAAGGTTTGTATTAACAGATGATGAGATTTTAACTCTTGCTAAATGGGCAGTTATTATTGAAGAACATTATGGCAGACCTATGGATATAGAATGGGCAAAAGATGGTGATGGAGTTAATATTGGTACAGGGGAGCTTTATATTGTTCAGGCACGTCCAGAAACAGTTCATGCTATAAAACAGCAAAAATATTACGAAGTTTATAAACTAAAAGGTGAGGGAAGGGTTATATGTACTGGAAAAGCAGTAGGCAGTAAAATAGGTCAAGGCAAAGCAAGGGTTATTTTAGATGTGAGCGAGATTTCTCAATTTCAAGATGGAGAAGTTTTAGTAACTACTATGACAGATCCAGACTGGGAACCCATTATGAAAAAAGCATCAGCTATTGTAACTGATAAAGGTGGTAGAACCTGTCATGCTGCTATTGTTTCAAGAGAACTGGGCATTCCCTGTATAGTAGGAGCTGAAGTAGCTACTCAACTTGTAAAAACAGGGATGGGAATAACTATTGATTGTACTCAAGGAGAAGAAGGAAGAATTTTAGAAGGATTAGTTCCCTATGAAGTAGAAAGAATTAGCCTTGAATCTTTACCCCAAACCAAAACAAAAATTATGATGAATATAGGTATTCCCGAACAAGCTTTTGCTCAAGGACAAATTCCAAATGATGGTGTTGGACTTGCAAGAATAGAATTTATTATAAGTTCTCATATAGGGATTCATCCTTTAGCTTTGATAGAATATGAAAAATTAAAAGAAAAAGCCAAAAATGATAGAAAGATTGCTAAAGTAGTATCTATTATAAAGGAAAAAACATATGGATATGAAAATAAAGCTGATTTTTATGTAGATAAACTTGCTCAAGGGATAGCTATGATTGGTGCTGCCTTTTACCCAAATGAGGTAATTGTAAGATTTTCAGACTTCAAAACTAATGAATATGCTAATCTTGCAGGAGGATTTTTATATGAACCCATAGAATCAAATCCTATGATAGGATGGAGAGGAGCCTCTCGTTATTATGATCCTAAATTTGAACCCGCTTTTGCCTTAGAATGTAAAGCTATTAAAAAAGTAAGAGAAGAAATGGGATTGACTAATGTAAAGGTAATGATTCCTTTTTGTAGGACTGTAGAAGAAGGGAAAAAAGTTATAGAGGTAATGAAAAAATATGGACTTAAACAGGGAGAAAATGGACTTGAAGTTTATGTAATGTGTGAGATTCCAAGTAATGTAATTTTGGCAGAAGAATTTGCTAAAGTTTTTGATGGTTTTTCCATAGGTTCTAATGATTTAACCCAATTAACTTTGGGTCTTGATAGAGATTCTGAATTAGTTGCCCATATTTATGATGAAAGAAATCCTGCAGTTAAGAGACTTATAAAAGAAGTTATAGAAATTGCGAAAAAAAATAATAGAAAAATAGGGATATGTGGACAAGCTCCCAGTGATTTTCCAGATTTTGCTGAATTCTTGGTAGAATGTGGAATTGATTCTATGAGTTTAAATCCAGATACTGTTGTTAAAACAAGGCTTTTAGTAGCAGAAAAGGAAAAAAGCTTAGAAAAAAAGAAATGAGATATTTTTTGATTTTTATTTTAATAGGTTTTCCTTCTTTAGTTTTTGCCCAAATTATTAGAATTGGTATTTTACCTATTGAATTTAAAGGTCAAGGAATTTCCTCCCAATTTAAAGAAAATGTAGAAAATACAATTTATAGCACCTTAACAGTTCCCTCTCAAATAGAAAGTATAAGCTTAAAAGAAAAGGATTTGAAAAAAAAGAAAGTAGATGTTAATTACTTTTTAAAATCTTTTGTTGAAATTTCAAAAGATAAGGCAAAAATTGAACTTAATTTAATAGATGCTTCTTCCTCAAAGTCTTTTTATTCAGTAAAGGAAAACACAAACCTTTCTGAAATTTCATCAAAAATAGTCATACACCTTGAAGAAATAAAGAAGAAGCTTTTATCCTTAGAGACAGTACCTTCTTTTTCTTATCCTGAGGAAAAATCATTTTTATCTAAAATTAATCCTTTCTCTATGATAAGTGGTCTTTTTTCAAGATTATTTTCTAAAAAAGAAGAATTCGATATAAAAGTTCCTGTTCCGCCTCCCCCACCACCTCCTGGTTATAGTGTAAAACCTTCTTCTCCGCCTTATTATCCTTATATTCAAACCACACCTAAGGTCTCTCCGGAGATTTCCCCTGAGAAAAAAACCCCCCAACCATCTCCTTGGCAATGGTTTTAGGGGAAACTATGCTAAATAAACGTAAAACCCCAATTGTTATTAAACCTTATAAGAAAAAACGGAAAAAAAGAAAAAAATGGTTCTTAGGGATTTTGATAATAGGGGTTATCTTTACTCTTTCTATTTATTTAATTCTCAGTTTTATGGTAAAAAGAGAAATGAAAAAAATTGAAGAAATTAAAAAGGAAAATAGATATTACAGAAAAGAAATTCAGAAATTATCTAATTCTGATATGCCTTATGAAGAGCTTTTAAGGACAAGGTATGGATATATAAGAAAAGGAGAAAAGATAATTATATATTCTCCTCATTATTATAATAAAAATGAAACCAAAGAGGGGGTAGGGGAATGAAATATGTAACATTAGAGGGTATTTATGAAGGAGAAGGTATAAAAATAGGTATAGTGGTAAGCAGATTTAATATTTTCATAACCCAAAAACTCTTGGAAGGTGCTCTGGATATGTTAAAGAGGCATAAAGTTTTAGAAGAAGACATATATATTACCTGGGTTCCTGGGGCTTTTGAAATTCCTCTTATAGCAAAAAAATTAGCAGAAACCAAAAAATTTGATGCCATTTTATGTTTAGGTACAATTATAAGAGGAGCAACACCTCATTTTGAATATATAGCTGCAGAAACCTCTAAAGGTATAGCACAAGTAATGCTTGAAACAGGAATACCGGTTATTTTTGGTATTTTAACCACAGATACCATAGAACAGGCTATAGAAAGAGCTGGAACTAAAGCTGGCAATAAAGGAGCTGAAGCAGCTTTAGCAGCCTTAGAAATGGTCAATCTTATAAAAAAGATTACCCATTTCTAAGCCAAGGGGGTATCTAATGAAACCCTTAAGTGAATTTGATTTAAAAGGGAAAAAAGTTTTTATTAGAGTAGATTTTAATGTTCCTATGGAAAGTGGGAAAATTACTGATGATACAAGAATTATTGAAACCCTTCCTACTATCAATTATGTAATTCATTCCTTTGGTAAAGCAATTCTCTGTTCCCATCTCGGAAGACCAAAGGGAAGAATTCCTGAATATTCTTTAAAACCAGTTTATGAATATTTAAAAAAAGTTCTTAAAGCACCAGTAAAATTTTTGGAAGATATTACAAGTGAGGAAGCAGAGAAAGTTTTAGAGGAATTAAAAGAAGGAGAAGTTTTACTTTTAGAGAATATAAGATTTTATGAAGGGGAAACAAAAAATGATTTAGAATTTGCAAAGATTTTAGCCAAATTTGCAGATATATTTATTAATGATGCCTTTTCTGTATCTCACAGAAAGCATGCCTCAGTAGTAGGAGTTACTCAGTTTGTCTCTGAAAAGGGGATAGGATTTCAAATGGAAAAAGAATTAAAATATCTCTCCAAAATTGTAGGTAAACCAGAACGCCCTTTTTATGCTGTAGTAGGAGGAAGTAAAGTTTCTAATAAAATAGGAGTTTTAAAAAGTCTCCTTAATAAAGTAGATAAATTAATTATAGGTGGGGTTATGGCAAATACCTTCTTAGCTGCCAAGGGATACTCAGTGGGAGATTCTATATTAGAAAATGATTACATAGATATGGCTAAACAAATAATGAAAGAGGCTAAAGATCAGGGAGTTAAACTTTATCTTCCTGTAGATGTAATGGTTGAAAGAAATGGGGCTGCTAAAAAAATAGAATTAAATGAGATAATTAGAGAAGACAAAATTTATGATATAGGAGAGTCAACTATAGAGCTATTTTCCCAAGCTTTAGAAGGAGCAAATACTCTTGTATGGAATGGTCCCTTGGGTTATTTTGAAAAACCTCCCTTTCATAAGGGAACTGTTGCTTTAGCAAGAAAAATGGCAGGTCTTCCTGGAACTACCATTGCAGGAGGAGGTGATACAATTTTAGCTATTAAACTTGCTGGAGTTGAAACATCCTTTTCTTATATATCTACTGCAGGAGGAGCCTTTTTAGAATATCTTGAAGGTGAAGAACTTCCTGGATTAAAAGTTCTTAAAAATTAAGAAAAAATGAAAAAATATCTTTTTGCTGGAAACTGGAAGATGAATAAAACTTTAAAGGAGACAGAAGAGTATTTTAATAAATTTCTAAAAAGACTTCCCGAAATTGATTTTTCCGATAGAGAAATAATGATAGCTCCGCCTTTTACTGTTTTAGCTTATTCTAAAAATTTTATAAAAAATACCCCCTTAAAATTAGGAGCACAAAATTCCTGCTGGGAAGAAAAGGGAGCTTTTACAGGAGAAATATCTCCTATCATGCTCAAAGAATTTGGTGTTGAATATGTTATTTTAGGACATTCTGAGAGAAGACATATTTTTGGAGAATCTGATAAGTTGATAGCTAAGAGAGTAGAAGGAGTTTATAAATTTGGACTTATTCCTATTTTTTGCGTAGGAGAAACCTTAGAAGAGAGAAATAAAGGTAAAACCTTAGAAGTAGTAGAAAGACAACTTTTAGAAGGACTTTCTAATATTAAAAATGTAAAAGGTGATAAAATGGTTATTGCCTATGAACCTGTATGGGCTATTGGAACCGGAATTAATGCTACTCCTGAGGAAGCAGAAGAGGTTCAGTCCTTTGTTAGAAAAAAGTTAAAAAACCTTTATTCAGAAGAAATATGTATGCAAATTAGAATTCTCTATGGAGGAAGTGTTACTCCAGATAATATTCAGGATTTAATGAGAAAACCTAATATAGATGGTGTTCTTGTAGGTGGTGCCTCTCTTGACCCAGAAAAGTTTTTTAAAATTTGTAATATAAAAGTGGAGAAGGAGTAAAAATGTTAGAAGAAACTTGCCCATTACCTGATTATTCAAATGTTCCTAAGGAAATATTAGAAATTCCTCAGAAATATAAAAATATCGTTATAGTTGGAGCAAGTCATAATCCTGAGCGTCCAAGCTATATAGTTATGGATTATCTTATTAAAGAAGGATTTAATGTAATTCCTGTTAATCCTGCAAGAGAAGAAATTTTAGGGAAAAAGGTTTATCCTTCCTTATTAGATTTGCCTTCTGATTTTTATCCTGAAGTTATTATTATCTTTAGAAGGTCTGATCAAGTATTACCCATTGTGAAAGAGGCTATAAAATTGAAACCAAAAGTAATATGGATGCAAGAAGGAATAATTAATGAAGAGGCTAAAAATTTAGCAGAAAAAGAAGGTATAAAGGTGATTATGAATAGGTGCTTTAAAAAAATTCATATTTTAAGTAAGAAAACTTAATAAATGCCTGTTTCAGAAACCTCTTTAGAACTTTATAAAACCCTTGAAGAGCTCAAAAGTAAAATTTTAAAAAATAAATATGAGCTTATAGATTTAAATCTCACTAATATAGTCCTTTCTGCCCAGAGATATTTGTCTTTGGTAAACTTAAATGAGATATTTTTAGAATTTCTAATAAGACTTTCTGAGGCTATTTATTTAAAAAGCTGTTTGTTACTTAATATCCATAATGGGAAGGAAGAAAAAATTGAGGATTTAGAAGGAAACTCTCTTAAAGAATTTTTTTTAGAAGAAAAATTTAATTACTATCAAGCTTTACCTTTGGGAAGGATCTTATTTGAGAAAGTTTTTTTAAGTAGAATTCCTTATGTTTTTGAAAGAGAGGATAAAAAGAGTTTTGCAGGAGAGAAAGAAAAAAACTTAATTTTAAAAGCTATTTTATCAGTTTTAAGCCGGGAAGAAGTTAAAGAAGAAATACTTAAAAATTTTTCTTTTCTATTCATAGATTCTTATTTAGAGAGCCTAAAAGAATATTTAGAGAAAAAATTATCTTTTTCTTTTAAAGAATTGATAAAGGAAAGAAAAGAAGCTGAATTTTTAGAAATTGTTTATTATTTTTTAGCTCTTCTATTTTTATATTTAGAAGGCTATTGTTATATGGTTCAAAATAGTGAAAACGAAGATATTATAATTTTTTCAAAGAGACATTTATAATGAAAGAGATGCTTAAGATTAAAAAGTGAAGAAAATTTAAGAAAATTAAATAAAAATTGAAAAATTTTTAAGAGAGAAAAAGAATTATAAGTGTTTATCACTTTTTTAAAGCTTGACTTTTAAGTAAGTAAAATAAAAATCCAAAATAATAATCTAAAAATTAATAATCAGGGAAGGGTATATGTCTTATAAAATTTTACATAATTTTGAAGTTTGTGATGGTTGTGAGGAATGTGTAAAATCTTGTGCTGAAAATCATTTCGGATTAAGTAATTGTGGTATTTATAAAGTAGGGGATAAGTTCTACTATTTTTCTTGCATGCATTGTAAAAAGCCTCAATGTGGAGCTGCTTGTCCTGTAGGAGCAATAAGGATTAAAGATGGAGCAGTAACTTTTGATATGACACTCTGTGTAGGATGTAAAAATTGTGTTGAGGTTTGTCCTTGGGGTGTTCCTAAATTTAATTTTAATACAGGAACAATCAATAAATGTGATCTTTGTTATGATAGGATTATTAAGGGTGAGCTTCCTTTTTGCGTGAGTGTTTGTCCTAATAAAGCTTTAGAAGTAAAGAAAGTAGAAGCTAAGCCGAAACCAACGGCAGAAGGAGGAGCAAAACCAGAAGAGGAGAGTGGCTAAAATGGGACCATATTTTAATCTTTTTATTTTTGCTTTACTTCTTTTGGTGCTTGGTATAGCTCTTGTTGTACTTAATCTTCTTTTAGGTCCAAGAAGAGCGCATCCAGAAAAATTGATTCCCTATGAGTGTGGACTTGATCCTTCAGGTGATGCTAGAATACCTTTTAGAGTAAGGTTTTATTTAATAGCAGTTATATTTTTGGTATTTGATGTGGAAATAATTTTTCTTTATCCATGGGCAGTTATTTTTGAAGAATTAAGTTGGTTTGGTTTTGTAGAAATAGGAGTTTTTGTAATAATGTTATTAATAGCCTATATTTATGCCTGGAGTGAAGGAGCGTTAAAATGGGAATAGAAAAAGAAACCATTGAAATAGCACCAGGTATTAGACAAGTTCCAGGAACACCTGTAGTTGTGAGTCCTATTGATAAGATAATCAATTGGGCTCGAGCAGGTTCAATGTGGCCTGTAACCTTTGGTCTTGCTTGCTGTGCTATTGAAATGATGGCTACAGGAGCAAGTCATTTTGATTTAGACAGGTATGGAATAATTTTTAGAGCAACACCTCGTCAAGCAGATGTTCTTATTGTTGCAGGAACAGTTACTAAAAAGATGGCTCCTATTATAAGGAGAGTATATAATCAAATGCCTGAACCAAAATATGTAATTGCTATGGGAAGTTGTGCTTGTTCTGGTGGTATTTTTAAAACCTATTCTGTTGCTCAAGGAGCAGACGAATTTTTACCTGTAGATATTTATATTCCAGGCTGTCCTCCAAGACCTGAGGCATTACTTTTTGGACTATTAAATCTTCAACAAAAAATAAAAAGTGAAGCTAAAAAATGGGGATTTTGGAGATAAGAGATGGAAGAACTATTAAATGAACTAAAAGAAAAGTTTTCCTCAGTTATTATAGAAATTCAAGAAAAGGATTATCCTACTTTAATCTGTAAAAGAAGTGGATTTTTGGATTTAATGAAGTATTTAAAAGATGAAAAGGGATTTAAATATTTGATTGATCTTTGTGGGGCAGATTATTTAGAATACAAATACAAAAATTTTGAAGAACGTTTTGAGGTGGTTTATCATCTTTATAATCTTGACAATAAAATCCTTTTAAGACTGAAAGTAAGAGTTCCAGAAAATGATTGTTGGCAATATTCAGTTACACCTCTATGGAGAACAGCTAATTGGTTTGAAAGAGAATGCTATGATATGTTTGGTATCAATTTTAAAGGACATCCTAATTTAAAAAGAATTCTTATGCCTGATGACTGGGAAGGGCACCCTTTAAGAAAGGATTATCCAGTTTATTTAGAAGAAGAGCAAGAATGGAAAGTATATAAAGAATTAAAAGAAAAGGTTAAACAACAAAGTTAAAGGGAGATTTTATGGCTACATACTTAGAAATTAATAAAAAACAGGTAAAGGAAGAAAAATGGGAAGAGCCCTTTTATCTTAATATGGGGCCTCAGCATCCTTCTACTCACGGAGTTTTGAGACTTTTTCTGGAATTGGAAGGAGAAACTATTGTTAACTGTGCACCTATAATAGGCTATCTTCATAGAGGAGTTGAGAAATTAGGTGAAAATCTAAATTATAATCAAACTATTGTATTAAGTGATCGTTTAGACTATATAGCTTCAGCTGCAAACAATACTGCTTTTGCTTTAGCTTTTGAAAAGCTTATGGGTTTAGAGGTTCCAAGAAGAGCAAAACTTTTGAGAACTATTGTTTGTGAGATGGCAAGAATTTGTAATCATTTACTTTGGCTTGCTACCCATGCACTCGATATAGGAGCTATGACCGTCTTTTTATATTGTTTTAGAGACAGAGAATGGCTTTTAAATATTTATGAAAAAATTTGTGGTGCAAGACTTACTCATACTTATGTGAGGGTTGGCGGAGTAAGGCAAGATTTTACTCAGGAAATTATAGATGAGCTTTATAAATTTACTGAAGAATTTCCACCCAGGATTTATGACTATGAAACCTTAATTGATGTGAATAGAATTTGGCTTAAGAGAACTAAAGGAGTAGCAGTTGTTCCTGCAGAAGATGCTATAAATCTTGGGTTAACTGGTCCTGTTTTAAGAGGATCTGGAGTACCCTATGATGTAAGAAAATTTAAACCCTATGATGCTTATGGAGAAGTAGACTTTATTGTTCCTACAGGTAAAAATGGTGATACCTACGATAGATACCGTGTTAGAATGGAAGAATTGAGACAGGCAAACAGAATTATAAGACAATGTTTAGATAAACTTCCTGAAACTCAGGGAGAACCAGTAGTTGCAGAAGATGCTCCTGATCTTTTAATACCTGAGAAAATTAAAAAACCTGAGCCTAAACCTGTACCTAAGAAAGGGGTTATTTTTAAAGGAGAAGAAATTCCTGTAGTTCCTCCTGGAGAGGCATTTGCTTCTATAGAATCACCAAAGGGAGAATTAGCAGTTTATGTAGTAAGTGATGGTTCAAGTAGACCTTGGAGACTAAGAGTTAGAACACCTTCTTTTGTTCACATTTCAGCTATACCTTATATGGCTAAAAATCACTTAATTGCAGACCTTATAGCAATAATAGGAACCTTAGACATTGTTTTAGGTGATTCTGATAGATAAGGAGGTGAAATGTTAGAGAAATTAATATATTTTTTAATAGCTGCAGTTATCTTATTAGTTATCGCCTTACTTCATGTAGCCTATTTAACCTATGCAGAAAGAAAGGTTATAGCTCGTATGCAGCAAAGGCTTGGTCCAAATAGGGTTGGTCCAAGGGGTTTACTTCAGCCTATTGCAGATATGTTAAAATTATTAACTAAGGAAGATCTTGTTCCTTATGGAGTTGACAAACCTATATTTTATATAGCTCCTTTCATTTCTCTTGTTTGTGCAGGAACAGGTGTTGCTCTTATTCCTCTTTGGGAAAAGTTCGTAATTAGTAATATAAACGTTGGATTATTGTTTATTTTAGCCTTAAGTTCCCTTAGTGCCTATGGAGTAATTCTTTCAGGATGGGCATCTAATTCCAGATATGCTTTCTTAGGAGGTTTAAGAGCAAGTGCTCAAGTTATTAGCTATGAAATTGCTATGAGCCTTGCTCTTTTGAGTGTAGTTCTTATGGCAGGAAGTCTTAATTTAATGGATATTGTTAAGGCTCAAATTAATTCCCCCTATAAAATCTATCTTATTCCTCAGATTATTGCCTTTTATGTATTTATAATTTCAGCTATAGCAGAATGTAATAGAGTTCCCTTTGATTTGCCAGAAGCAGAAACAGAGCTTGTTGCAGGATACTTTGTAGAATATAGTGCTATGAGATTTGCTATATTTTATTTAGCAGAATATTTTGGTATGGTTGTTATGAGTGCACTTGCAGTTACTTGTTTTTTAGGTGGTTGGATTGGACCTTTTGAAGTTCCTTATGTTCCCTTTTTCTGGTTTCTTATAAAATTATATTTTCTCTTATTTGTTTATATTTGGGTTAGAGCAACTCTTCCTCGTTATCGTTATGACCAATTAATGGGACTTGGTTGGAAAGTATTAATTCCTGTTGGAATTATTAATTTGTTTTTAACTGCTCTTTTGAAACTAATATTCTAAGAGGGTAAGGGAATGAAGATATTGGAAAAGGCTTTACTTATTGAAATCTTAAAGGGGCTTGCTTTAACTCTAAGAAAGATGTTATTTGCCAGACCAGTAACTATTCAGTACTACGATAAGGTGAGACCAGTTCCTGCTCCAGGTTTTAGAGGACGCCATGCTTTGGTTAGAGATGAAAATACTGGAGATACTTTATGTATAGCTTGTTTACGCTGTGTAAAAGTTTGCCCCTCAAGATGTATAAATATAGAATATGAGACAGATCCAGAAACAAAGAAAAGAAAAATTGTTAAATATGAAATAGAAGCTCTAAGATGTGTTTATTGTGGTTACTGTGAGGAAGTCTGTCCAGTAAATGCTGTCGTTCTTACAGAATATTATGAATATATAGGATTTAAAAGAGAGGATCTCTTTTTTGATAAAGAAAGGCTTCTTAAAAACTGGGATGAATTTATAGTCACTCAAAAGAGACCCTATTTAAATCCCTTCTGGAAACCAAGAGGTATTCCTGAAAAGTTTTTACCTGCAAAAAAACGCCAATTTACAGGGGTATAGATATGAATTGGGATTTGATAATTTTTTATTATTTGGCTATTGTAATGATATTTTCAAGTGTTTTTGCTATCTTTTCAAGGCATCCAGTATATACAGTTTTATTAGTATTAGTAATGATACTTCATCAAGCTTTCTTACTTTTAACCCTTGGTGCAGAATTTCTAACTGTTGTCCAGATAATAGTTTATGCAGGTGCCATATTAGTTCTCTTTTTATTTGTAGTTTATTTAATAAATTTAAGAAAAGAAACTAAAAGGAATGTTTTTATAAGAAGGGCAAGTTTAATAGCTATAACTTTCTTAGTTTTGGGAGCCTTTTTAGTAGCCAATCTTTTTAGCTTAATATCTTTAAAGCCATCTTTTAAAGCCTATTTACCTTTTAATGTAGAGGAAAAAAGTAATGTATGGTGGATAGCCAATTATCTTTTTAAATCCTATCTTTTACAATTTGAAATAATAGGTGTGATTCTATTAGTAGCTATATTCGGTGCTGTGTTTTTAATAAGAAAGGTAAAAACTTTTGAATAAAAATAAGGAGGTAAAATGCCAAGCTTAGAGCAATATATTATTTTAGCTATAATTCTTTTCTTGATAGGACTTTTTGGATTTCTTACCAGAAGAAATCTCATTGTTATTCTTATTTCCATAGAGATAATGCTTAATGGAATTATTGTGTTATTTGCTGCTATCTCTCATTTTACTAAGGATATAAGTGGATATATTATAGTATTTTTTATTATAGCTATGGCTGCAGCTGAAGCTGCTATAGGACTAAGTTTAGTTGTTTTGATATATAAAAGGCTTAGAACAGTTTATTCAGATGAGATTACAACTTTTAAGGGGTAGAGTATGGTTGAAAAACAATTTGAATTAATTACCAATTTTGATATTTATATATTTTTGATACCCTTTTTACCCTTGATAGCAAGTGCTATAACCCTTATCTTTGGTAAAAAATATTTTAGAGATAAAGCCCATCTTTTACCCATACTGGCTCTATTTTTTAGTTTTTTACTCTCTGTCAAGGTATTGATAGAGGTTATAAATGGGAAAATATATCAATTTGATGTTTATACTTGGATGTTTGCCTATAATCTAAAGGTTGGGTTAGGATTTTTGGTTGATCCTCTTTCTGCAGCGATGATAACTATGGTAACCTGTGTATCTTTCCTTATTCATGTTTATTCTGTGGGATATATGGGAGGGGATCCAGGATATTATAGATTTTTTGCTTATATATCTCTTTTTACTTTCTTTATGTTAATGCTTGTGCTTTCTAATAATTTGGCTGAGCTTTATTTAGGATGGGAAGGAGTTGGACTTTGTTCCTATTTTCTTATTGGTTATTGGTATAAGAAAAAGAGTGCTTCTGATGCAGGAAAGAAAGCTTTTATAGTTTGTAGAATAGGAGATTTTGGTTTTGCTTTAGGAATTTTTTTGGCTTTTTATTTTTTAGGAACCTTATATTATAATGAAATCTTTTCTAAACTTCCAGAAATTTCTAATAAATATATAGGAGTTTTAGGTTATGAAGTTCATGTTCCCTTTTTAATTGCTTTTCTTTTATTCTGTGGAGCTATGGGTAAAAGCGCTCAATTTCCGCTTCATGTATGGCTTCCTGATGCTATGGAAGGTCCTACTCCTGTTTCAGCCTTAATCCATGCTGCTACCATGGTTACAGCTGGAGTTTTTATGGTATGTAGACTTAATCCTCTTTTTGAATTATCTCCTGCCATGATGTTTATAGTTGCTATAATTGGGGCGTTTACTTGTTTTATGTCAGCAACTATTGCTCCAACCCAATTTGATATAAAAAGAGTTATTGCTTATTCAACCCTTTCTCAGCTTGGTTACATGTTTATGGCTTGCGGAGTAGGAGCATTTATAGCAGGGATGTTCCATCTTCTTACTCATGCTTATTTTAAAGCACTTTTATTCTTAGGAGCAGGAAGCGTTATTCATTTGCTCCATCATGCACCTGATCCGAATGATATAAGGATAATGGGTGGATTAAAAAAATATATGCCTATAACTTTTTGGACTCTTTTAATAGCAAGTTTATCTATTTCTGGAATTCCGGGATTTGCAGGATTTTTTAGTAAAGATGAAATTTTGGCACAAGCTTTCTTTTCTAAATATCCCTGGGGTAAATTTATATGGTTTATAGGATGGATGGTTGCTGCCATGACCGCCTTTTATACCTTCAGAATTATTTTTAGAGCTTTTTATGGAGAGTTTAAAGGCTGGGAATATATACACGGGAAACCTCATGAGTCTCCAAGAGTTATGACCGTTCCTCTTATTTTCCTTGCTATAGGTTCTATAGTTGCTGGTTGGATAGGGATTCCTCAAGTTTTGGGTGGAAGAAACCATATAGAAGAGTTTTTAGTTCCTGTACTTGGGCATCCAAGAATTGTTCATGAAGTTTCCCATTCTACAGAATATTTACTTATGCTTCTTTCAGTATTGGCAGGTCTTTTTGGGATCTTTTTAGCTTGGTTGGTATATATTAAAAAACCAGAACTTGAAACAATTTTCTCTAAAAATGTTAAATCTCTTTATACCTTTTTATTTAGAAAATGGTACTTTGATGAATTGTATCTCTACACAATAGTAAGACCTACTTTATGGATTTCAAGAAAAATTGTAGTAACTATTACAGACAATACTGTTATAGAAGGAATTGTTAATGGAAGTGCAAAGCTTATAGATAAAACTGGAACAGGATTAAGAATCATACATACTGGAATTATTAACCATTATTCTACTTTTATTTTGATTGGTATAATTGTATATCTTTTAGTTTATTTATATTTGAAATAGTTGAGATGGGGGAGTACTATGGAATCTTTATTAAATAACTTGCTTTCTTGGATTATCTGGTTTCCTCTTGTTGGAATATTAATAATACTTTTCACTGATAGAAAGCATGAATCTTTCATAAAATGGATATCCCTAATTACTATCGTTATTGATACTATTTTGTCCATTTATTTACTTATAAATTTTGATTTTTCTAAAACTGGATTTCAGTTTGTAGAGAAAAAGCGCTGGATAGAGTTTATTAATTCCTATTATTTTTTAGGTGTTGATGGTATAAGTATTCTTTTTATTCCTCTTTCAACTTTAACCACTCTTCTTTGTATATTAATTTCCTGGGATTCAATTAAGGAATTGGTGAAGGAGTTTTATTTAGCCCTTCTTTTTACCAATATTGCTATGGTAGGAACGTTCTGTGCCCTTGATTTGGTTATATTTTATCTCTTTTGGGAAGCCATACTAATTCCTATGTATTTAATTATTGGAATTTGGGGTGGACCAAGAAGAATATACTCTACTATAAAGTTCTTTCTCTATACTTTCTTTGGTTCGGTTTTCATGTTAATTGGAATAATATATCTTTATATTAAATTTGGCACTTTTGACTATACTATTCTTATTAATCAAAAATATCCCTTTTTAGTTGAAAGTTTTCTTTTCTTAGGGTTTGCTATTGCTTTTGCTATTAAAGTTCCTATGTGGCCTGTTCATACATGGCTTCCTGATGCTCATACAGAAGCTCCTACTGCAGGATCTGTTATCTTAGCTGGGATCTTAATCAAATTAGGAGGTTACGGATTTATAAGGTTTGCTTTACCTATGTTTCCCCAGGCAGCTTTATACTTTTCAAAATTAATGTTAGTTCTTTCTGTAATTGCAATTATTTATGCTGGACTTGTATGTTTAATAGAAGAAGACTTGAAAAGGCTTATTGCTTATAGTTCAGTAAGCCATATGGGATTTGTTACCTTAGGCATTTTCTCCTTTAATCCTATAGCTATGAAAGGTGCAATCTTACAAATGATAAATCACGGTATCGTTACTGGTGCCCTCTTTATGTGTGTGGGAATAGTTTATGATAGAACTCATAGCAGAGCCATAAGCTATTATGGAGGACTTGCAACCTCAATGCCTGTATATGCTGCATTTTTTATGGTATTTACTTTAGCCTCTATTGGTCTTCCTGGAACCAATGGATTTATAGGAGAGTTTCTTATTCTTTTAGGAACCTTCCTTTCTAATAAAACAATGGTAGTTTTTGGAGCCTTAGGAGTGATTGTGGGAGCAGCTTATATGTTATGGCTTTACCAAAGAGTATTCTTCCAAGAACTAAATCCTAATGTTGCAAAAATGCCGCCTTTAAAAATTAACGAATTAGCAGCTCTTATTTTACCAACTATATTGGTATTTTGGATTGGTTTGTATCCTAACCTATTTTTAAACTTTATGACTACTTCGGTTCAGAATTTATTGATGAATTTGAAGTAATTTGGAGGTATTTATGGGGATTACTCTAAATTTTTCCGTAATATTAACGGAAATAATTTTTGTCCTTATTTCTTCCTTCATATTTCTTATAGACAAATTTGTTAAAAATAAAAACTATGCCTTTTATGTTACTCTCATAACCCTTATTTTAGCCTGTTATTTAATTTTATTTGTTCCTTTTGGAGAATTTACTTATGCTTATAAAGCGGATTTTTATTCTTCAACCTTAAAACTTTTCTTGGTAATAGGTAGCTTATTAATTTCTTTAATTTCCTATAATTACTTACAATATTATATCAATTTAAATTCTGGTGAATACTATGGATTAATGCTTTTTTCTATGGTAGGAGCATTTTTAATGCTTTCTGGAATGGATCTTGTTACTATATATTTAGCTATGGAATTGATGAGTTTTCCTGTTTATTTTCTTATTGCTTTAAATTATGCCTATAATAGACCATCCTTAGAGGGTGCTTTAAAATATTTTATTGTAGGAAGCCTTGGATCAGTTTTTATTCTTATAGGTTTAGGAATAATATATTATTTTACTGGGACTTTTATTCTTCAAGAAATTTCTCAAACCTTAGAGAAGAATTTGTATTTAAAGGAACTCTTAGCTGGATTTATTTTTATTCTTATAGGTTTTTCTATAAAACTTTCTTTAGTTCCTTTTCACATGTGGGCTCCTGATGCTTATGAAAGCGCACCAGTTCCTATAACCTCTTTTATAGCAGGAATTGTTAAATTTGCTGTTATAGCTACTTTGGTCAAAATAATTTTAGTAGGATTTAATTCTTTAAGAGTAGAAATAGGAGAAGTTCTTATACCTATAATTTTAGCAAGTATTTTAATTGGAAATATTATGGCCTTTAAACAAGACAACATCATAAGAATGTTAGCTTACTCATCTATTGCTCATGCAGGCTATGCTGGATTAGGACTTATTAGTGCTGATTATGTAGGTTATAGTTTTACTGTATTTTATATGTTAGTTTATTTAATCATGGCCATAGGAACCTTTTCTGTTTTAGTATTTTTAGCTAATTTCAAAAAGGAACTTCTTCATATTCCCAGTATGGCTTCTCTTTGTGAGAAAACACCTTTTGTAAGTCTTTTGCTTTTGGTTCTTATGTTTTCTTTAGCAGGTATTCCTCCTACAGCAGGATTTATAGCTAAATTTTATATTTTTATGAGTTTGATTAAAGCCAAATATGTATGGGTAGCTCTAATTGCCATTTTATTTGCTGTAATTGGAGCTTATCCCTATTTAAGAGTTTTAAAAGTTATATATATGGATAAACAAGAATTTGAATTTAAGTTTAAATATGATTTTACCTTTTTAATTCCTGTATGTATCACTGTTTTCTTAATAATTATAATCGGTATTTATCCTAAACCTTGGACAGATATTATTTATAAAACTATGTATTTTTATATTACCTCTTTGTTTTATCTTTATTAATATAAAGGGGAAATTATTAATCTGAAAATATTTCCCTCTTTATCTTTAAAGTAGGAAAAAATTTCTTTAATCTTACTCAGGATTTCTTAGAAAATCTTAGAAAAAATCCTCTCTTATTTTTGGCATAGTTTTTGCTATTTTATTTTTACCTCAATTAGTAAAGGAGATAAAGAGTGATAAAGGTTTCAAACAATTTTTTTAACTTTAATATACAAAATTTAAATAACCTTTCTTATAATAAAGGAGGTATATCCGATTTCTTTTTATATATTCTTTTAAATTTAATAAACAACCAATTTTTAGAAAATCAAAATTCTTCAGAAAATCTTTCTATTTCCGAAATATTTAATGCAAATCTTAATGAAAATCTTGACCAATGTTCAAATTTAATGGGAAAATCTTATGAAAATAAAGATTTAGATTTAATAAGCTTGTATTTGTTTTATCTATTTAACCATAATGAACCCAAATTTTTAAACGAAAAAAATTTGGTTAGCTTAGAGCCTGATAAGATAGATAAAATCAATAATTTCCAGTTTGACAAAGACCCTCCCCTTTTTATTAAAAATTTAATTCCCTTTTTATTAAGCCATAAAGAAATTGATTTTTCTCAACTAAATCAAATTTTTGAGAAAACCTTTTCTGATTTTAATACAGAAAACATAACTAATAAAGAAGGAGAAGTTTCTCAAATTTTAAATATTTCTGAAAATGAAGATCTTAATAAGGAAGAAAATTTAGTTAAAGAAAAAGTAGAAGGGTTAAAAGTTTATGAATTTTTGACCCAGATGGGAAATTTAAGTAAAATTCAAGGTGACAAATTCTTTTATATACAAAACTATAAAGAAAATAATCAATCCAATAAGGAAAATTTTCCATTTTATATAAATACTTTTCAGAATAATAATCAGTCTAAAATTGAAGAAAATCCAATTTTACAAATTAAAAATATAGAAAATAATCCTCAAAATCTTAACCATAACTGGCTTAATGTTTCTTTAAGTAAAGGATATACAAATCAAGATGCAGGTCAAGATGGATCAGAAATAGATTTTAACGGAAAAGTTTTAAATATAAGAAGAGACTTTAGTAACTTTATTTCAAGTCATAATGATTTAGAAGTAAAAAAGGAAGAGATATTGAAAGAAGAATTCAAATTTTATAATTCCTTAGAAAGGAAATTCAAAATGGAAGAAAATAATTTTCAGAAAATTTTTGAAGCTGGTTTAATAAAAAGTGATTTTAGAATGGAAAATTTAGTTAAAGTAGAGCATAGCAAAACTATTGATTTTCATAAATTCCCAGAAGGCTTTTTAGAGATGATTAAAGAAATGAGTTTAGAGATACAGCCAGAGGGTGAGAAAAGAGCTTTTATAAAACTTGAACCACCTGAGATGGGCTCTCTTGATTTAGAAATAAAGGTTAAAGATAAAAATATAGAAATAATTGCTCGAGTTGAAAAACCTGAATTATTGCAAGAAATGAAGCACAATTTGCACCTTATAAAAGCTGGATTAGAAGATTCAGGTTTTAACTTGAAAGAAATTCAGTTGTTTTTAGGCTCCAATTTTAACGACAAAAACTTAGTGAAAGACTTTAGTAAAGAAGAAAGAAATTATTCTCAAAAAACAGAAGTTGAAGAGATAAAAGAAATTGATGAAAAAGAAATTAAAAATAGGGATTTACTTAAGTTTTATAATAGAAATGGCAAATATTATTATATTGTTTAAAGGAGGAAGATGATGGTATCTCAAGTAAACAATATAACCATGGCTAATAATCCAAATACCCAAAGAGTTCCAAAGAAAAGTTTAGATATGCAGGATTTTATTCAGCTTTTTATTACTCAACTTCAGTATCAAGACCCTATGAATCCTATAGAAAATAATGAAATGGCAATTCAGCTTGCCCTTTTTAATCAAGTAGATCAACTTTTTAAAATTAATAAGACTCTTGATACCTTAGTTAATATGGCTAAGTCCTTAGATTTGGCTTATATATCAAATCTTGTGGGTAAAAAAGTAAGAGTAGAAACAAATGTAGGAAGGGTAGAAAAGGGAGAATTTCTTGGAGGAGAATTTAATTTAGATGAGCCTGTTAATTATTTAGAAATTGTAATAAAGGATGATAAAGGAAATTTAGTTGATAAAATACAATTAAGTGGGCTTAAAGCAGGAAATTATAAAATTCAATGGGATGCTATAGATCTAAAAGGAAATAAAGTTCCTGATGGTAATTACCTATTCTCAATAATTATTCCTGAAAATACCAATAAAACTATAACTCCAACTATGATAGCAAAAGTAACAGGAGCTAAACTTGGAGATAATACCCAGATGGTCATTAATGAAAACTATACCTTAGATTTAAAAGATATAAAAGAATTAATAGGAGAGTAAAAATGGGAATATTTGGAACAATTTATACCTCCTATAGCGGTGTTTATACCACTACCATAGGTATGAGGGCTACAGCTGATAACATTGCTAATCTTAATACTACAGGTTTTAAAGGAAGTAGATATGAATTTGCGAACCAATCAATAATAGCAACCAATGAAGCTTTTACAAAAGAAAAAGGATTGGGAAGTAAGGTTAAAGATATTAGAACTTTATATACTCAGGGAGGGATTAATACTACAGATATTCCTACAGATTTAGCTATTTCTGGAAAAGGATTTTTTATAGTATCAGACAAAAAGGGAGATATCTTTTACACCAGAGATGGACAATTCTTTGTAAACCAAGTAGATGAAAATCACTTTGCTCTTCAGAATAGTATAGGACTTTTCCTTTTAGGAGCAGATCCTACAGCAGAAACTGCTGATTTAGCATCTTTAAAACCCTATCTTATTCCTAAGGTTATGCCTCCTCAGGGAACAAGCGAAATAAATCTTCAAGTAATTTTTGATAGTAGAAAATCTGTAGAAGAAATTGATGATCCTCTATGGGGGAATTATAATGCTACTCAGGAGGTGCCTTTTAATGAGGGTAAATATGAATTCGTTTGGAGTTTACCTATTTATGATAATTTAGGAGAAAGAAGGGTTCTTCAACTTTATGCAGATAGAACTTCTAATCCCAATGAATATGAAGTTTTAGTTGCCCTTGAAGATCCTACTCTTGATGGAAGAGGAGAGGGCTCCTATCAGGGTGCTTTCCTTTATGGAATTTTAAGTTTCGGAGGAAATGGAGATATTACAGATGCAAAATTTTGGGAAATTACTAATCCTTCTTATTTTGATCCTAATGTAGATCCACCCTTAGACTTAACCACCTTAGGAAGACCGCAATTTAATTTAAATATTCAAGGAAATACCCAAACCATAACTTTAGACTTAGGATTTAAAATAGAAGAAGATGGGAGTATTACCAGAGCTTCTTATGCCAGCAAACTTTTAGCTAATCCCTTTGTTCAACTTTATTATAATCAAAATGGATATTCTCAAGGAATGTTTGACAAAATAGAGGTTATTACTGAAGAAGGCTTAATAAAGGCTTGGTATACAAATGGACAAAATTTAGAGGTAGCAAAGATATTTTTGGCTGATTTTACAGGATATGAAGACTCCCTTATGAAAATAGGATCAAACTTATTTTTAGCCAAAGAAGGTGTAACACCTTTTATATTTGCTCCAGGTTTCCATGAAAGAGGTAGAGTTGTTTCAGGTGGTTTAGAGGGAGCAAATGTAGATCTGGCTATGGAGATGATAAGCTTAATTGTTTTACAAAGAGCCTTCCAGAGCAATGTAAGGGCAATTGTTACCGCAGACCAACTTTTGGAATACTTTTTTAATAAAGTATAAAATAACCGATATTATAATAAAAGGAGGTGAAAAAATATGGGTTTAACTGATGCCTTATTTACAGGAACAAGTGGACTTAGGTCCTTAGGGCATGGTATGAGTGTTGTGGGAGACAATGTAGCTAATCTTAATACTACCGCCTTTAAAGGTTCAAGAATTTCTTTTAGTGATATAATGGCACAGAGCATAAATACTGCAGCAGGTTCTGGTCAGCTTGGTAGAGGAGCAACTCTTCAGGCATTATACCCAATTTTTACTCAAGGTTCCTTTGAATCAACAGCTAATCCAACAGACCTTGCTATTGCTGGAAATGGTTTTTTCATAGTAAGTGATCCCAGAGCAACAGGAAGAGTTTTTTACACAAGAGATGGTCAATTCATGATTGATAAAGAAGGCTATTTAGTTAACGCATCAGGACTGAGAGTTCAGGGGTGGAAAATTGATGAGGCAACAGGAGATATAACTGGTGCTATAACTGATATTCGCATTGATAGAAGTTCACCACCTGTTAAAACAAGCTTAGTTGAGACAATTACTAACCTTAATGCAGAGGTTGAAAGAAGTGTAACTATAGATACTAATAACGTTATTTTCGGAGATAATTCCATTACAGATACTGATGAAGTTACTCTTTGGGGAAAATGGGATGCCACCTTGGCTACACCCCTTGCAACAACCGATTATAACTATAGAACCTCACTTTATGTTTATGATTCCTTAGGAACACCTCATGAAATAACTATTTATTATAGAGCTGTAAATTTAACAGATGGAACTACAACCAAGCCTGTTTATGAATTTTTAGTTACTTGTAATCCTAATGAAGATTTAAGACAAGATTTTCTTGATAACACAAAGAAAGGAGTATTAATGTATGGAATGCTTGAATTTGATACCCAGGGAAATGTTAAAAACTATTTAAATGTTTATAGATATGGATGGGATGCCAATAATAACCAATATCAATTAGTTAGAATAGTTAATGATAGTGGGTCACCACAAACTCCCAGTGATGCTTTTGCAAATAGTACCTACTTTACCACTACTATAGGAGCACTTGGAGCAAATGCCTATCCCACATTTATAGCAGATTTTTTAGGAATTAAGGTTGCTAATAACGGAAGTGAGGATCCTTCAGCTACTCGTAATTTACAACCTATAGAACTTAATTTTGGATATTATCATGATGGAACTTCATGGCGTTCTGAGACAGTTAGAACAACCCAATATTCAGCTCCATTTTCCACTTTATTTTATGACCAAAATGGATATGGACCAGGAACCTTAGAAAGCATTGCTGCTGATAATGAAGGAAGGATAACTGGTTATTATTCCAATGGTAGAGTAATTCCTCTTTGGATGGTTGCTCTTGCCAATTTTAATTCTCCAGAAAGACTTCAGAAAGTGGGAGGGAACCTTTTTAAAGAAACCACCCATTCAGGACCACCTGTTACAGGAAAACCAGGAACTAATGGACTGGGAACAATTGCCCCCAATTCTATAGAACAATCCAATGTAGACCTTGGAGAACAGTTTGTTAAAATGATAATCTTTCAGAGAGGATTTCAGGCAGATGCAAGAATTATTACTGTCTCAGATAGTATGCTTGAAGAACTAATTAATCTTAAGAGATAATAAAATTACCAACGGAGGAGGGCTCCACCAAAGGTAAACCCTCCTCCAAAGGCTACAAGTAAAATAAGGTCTTCTTTTTTAAGTTTTCCTTCTAATTCAGCTTCATATAAAGCTAAAGGAATACTTGCAGCTGAAGTATTTCCATATTTATGAATATTTATATAAACTTTTTCTTTGGGAAGATTCAATCTTTCTCTTAAGTATTCTATAATTCTTAAATTGGCTTGATGAGGAACAAGAAGTTTAATCTCCTCTGTAGTTAAACTGTTTCTTTCTAATAGTTCAAGGGAAACCTTTTCCATCATTTTTACTGCTATTTTAAAAACTTCTCTACCTTGCATTTTGATATAATATTCCTCCTTAGGGAGCCTTTTATCAAAGGGTGGGAAACAAGAGCCACCTCCCTTTAAAGTAAGTAAATGCCATTGAGAGCCATCTGTTCTAAGAATAAAATCAATAATTCCTCTTTTTTCAGGTTCGGGGCTTTTGCTAACTACTACAGCTCCTGCACCATCTCCAAAAAGTACACAGGTGGTTCTATCCTCCCAGTTTGTTTTACGCGATAAAGCTTCAGCTCCAATAACAAGAATCTTCCAATTAGGATTATTTTTTATAAACTGATCTGCTACTGCTAAACCATAAATAAAACCAGAACAGGTAGCAGAAAGATCAAAAGCACCTGCATTGTGAGCTTTTATTCCCTCTTGCACTAATACAGATAAAGAAGGAATTAAATAATCTGGAGTTAGAGTTGTACATATAATAAGATTAATCTCCTCTGGAGAAACCTTCGCTCTTTCCAATGCTTCTAAGCTTGCTTTTATAGCATATTTGCTTATATTTTCTCCATCTTCTAAAATCCTTCTTTCTTTTATTCCTGTTCGTTCTGTAATCCATTCATCTGAGGTATCTACCATTTTTTCGAGATCAAAATTAGTAAGAATTTTAGAAGGAACCCCCATTCCTATGCTAAGTATAGCAGATTTTAGGGTATTTGAAATCATATCCCTTCCTCTATTTTAAGGGTTTCTATAATAGCCTTTTCCAGTTGTTTAATTGGATCAAATTTTATAAAATTGATAGCAACTTTTATAGCATTTTCAATGGCAATTGCATCTGATCTCCCATGAGCTATTATAACATTTCCCTTTACTCCCAAAAGGGGAGCTCCTCCATGTTCTCTCCAATCAGCTTTTTTCTTAAAATTTTTAATAGCTCCTTCAGCAAGCTTCATTCCTAAGATATAGACAAAAGAATTTTTTACTTCACTTTTTAACATTTCCAAAATTACCTCTGCTAAGCCTTCAGAAAGTTTAAGACATATATTCCCAATAAATCCATCACACACAACTACATCAACATCTCCCCGGAAAATATCTCTACTTTCTATATTTCCTACATAGTTTAGATTGGAATTGATAAAAAACTGATGAGTTTTTTTCACTAAGACGTTTCCTTTACCCATTTCCTCCCCTATAGAAAGTAAAGCAATTTTAGGTTTTTCCCTTTTCCAAACTTTTTCAAGGAATATGCTTCCCATGAGTCCAAATTGAAATAGATCAAAAGGTTTTGAGTCTACATTTGCTCCTGCATCAATTAGAACAAAAGGTTCCTTTAGAGAAGGGATTAAGGTAGCTATAGCAGGGCGTCTAACACCTTCTATTCTTCCAAGAATAAAAATAGCACCTGCAACTATTGCTCCAGAATTCCCTGCAGAAACAAAAGCTTGCGCCTCTCCATCTTTTAACAATTCAAGCCCTTTAAAGATAGAAGCTTTTTTCTTTTTCTTTAAGGCATCTTTGGGACTTTCATCCATTCCCACAAATTCTTCCGTATAATATAAAGAGACCCTTTCTTCCTTTTTAAAGTCTTTTAAAATAGACTCTTTTCCTACCAGACAAAGATGAAGTTCTGGGAATTTTTGGAGAGCTAATTTAGCTCCCTTTAAAGTAGAAGAGGGGGCAAAATCACCCCCCATTACATCTAATACAACTCGATACATTTTTGACTTTAGGAAAGATCTGGACTTTCCTTTTCTATAAAGGCTTTTCCTTTGTAATATCCACAGTTAGGGCAAACTCTATGGGGCATTTTTGGAGATTTGCATTTTGGGCATAAGGAAGGAGAAGAAGCTATCAAATGTTTATGAGCTCTTCTTTTTCCTCTTCTTGATCTGGAAGTCTTTCTTTTTGGAACTGCCATAGGAAATAACCTCCTTTTATAGTTTTTTTTCAGAAAAAAGTTCTTTTAAAATAGCAAAAGGGCTTTCTTTTTTATAAACCCTACATTTACATATATTTTCATTTAAATTTGTTCCACAAACTGGGCAAAGACCCTTGCAGTCAGGTTTACAAAGTTTTTTATAAGGCAAACTCAAAAATATCTCCTCCTTTAATAAATCATAAAAGGAGATCCAAGAATTTTCATAAAAACTAACCTCCATTTCCTCATCAGAAAGTTCCTTTTCTTCCTCTATATTAAGAGAGGCAAGAGGTAAAATATTTATTTTAAAAGCATGTTCAATAGGAAATTCATAAAAAGTTAAACATCTATCACATTCAAGAATGACTACACCCTTTAAAAAGCCTTCCAATTTTAACTCAATTCCCAATTTTTTCAATTTGAAATATCCAGAAAAGGGTTCTTTTATATTAAGTTCATTTCCAAGATCTGAAATATTTTCAAACTCAATTTTAAGCCCCTCTGGAGGAATTTCTTCTAAAAGAATTCCCCAATTTTTAAGATCATTCATAATATCATTTTCCCTCGGCAAATTTTTTAAAAGATAACTCCAAAAAAGATTTTGTCAAATGATAAAGATATTAAAAAATCAAACGAATAGGATAGTAATCCCCATGTCCAGGCAAAATTAATAGACCTTTTCCTTTCTCTGATAAATAGGAGTCTATTTTTTGGGCAAGATTTTTTAATAACTCCATTTCTTCTCTAAATATTTTAGAATTTACGTTGGTACTTGTCATCAATAATTTGGGAATATTTAGAAAGCTTTTCTCTTCTTCGCTCAAACTGGGAACATAAAGGAGATAGTCTCCAGTAAAAAATAAACCCAATTCTTCAGATAAGAAAAAAACTTAAAAATTTTCCATCTTTAGGAAATTTAGATTTAGAATTGTCTAAAGATTGCCCAGAGTTGGAACATAATATTATTTTATCCTAATATTTTAAGGTATAAACTGCCAATTAGGGGTATCCAAAAATTATCTCTTTTAGTAAAAACCTCAACTAAAGATAAGATTATAGAGCATAAATAAAGAGAGGAAAAAAAGGTTTTTGTATTTAAAAAAAGGATTAAAGAGGAGGTTATAAAAAAAGCTAAGCTACCTTCTAAGGTTTTATTGCTTTTCAGTTTAATTTTACCAAAATAATATCCAATTATAGAGGCACAAGGATCTGCTAAGGTTAAAATTAAGAGAATAATTTGAAAATATTTTAAATCTAAAATAAACCAGCTAAAAAAAATCCCAGCTAAAAAATACCAAGCATCATTTATTTTTTTATATTCTTCCTCCTTAAGAAGGGGCAACCACAAAAATTTTAGGGGAAGATATTTATAAAAAAACAAACGCAAAAATTCAAAAAGAGATAATCCTATCCAAAAAATTATTAGAATTAAACCTAAAGAAAAATAGGAGATTTTATAGCTTAAACCGTATATAATTGATCCTACAGATATATGAAAAAGTTTTCTATAAAGATTTATTCCCATTCAATAGTAGCTGGTGGTTTTGGAGAAATATCATATACAACTCTATTTACACCTTTTACCTCATTTATTATTCTATTTGAGAGTTTTTCTAAAATTTCATAGGGAAGTTTAACCCAATCCGCGGTCATAGCATCTTGACTTTCCACACATCTTATAGCTATTACATATTCATATGTTCTTAAATCTCCCATAACACCAACAGTTTTTATAGGGAGAAGAACAGCAAAACTTTGCCACACCTTATAATACCATCCTGATTTAAGCATTTCTTCTGTCACTATTGCATCTGCTTCTCTTAAAATATTAAGTTTTTCTTCATCAATTTCTCCAATTATCCTTACAGCTAATCCTGGACCAGGAAAAGGCTGTCTCCAAACTATATGTTTGGGTAATCCTAAAAGCTCAGCAATTTTTCTTACTTCATCTTTAAAAAGTTCTCTTAAAGGTTCTATTAGTTTTAAGTTCATTTTTTCTGGAAGAGCACCTACATTATGGTGGGTTTTAATTGTTACAGAGGGTCCTCTAAAAGATGTACTTTCTATTACATCAGGATAAAGAGTTCCTTGAGCAAGATATCTAACATTTTCAAATTTTTGGGCTTCCCTTTCAAAAATTTCAATAAAGGTTTCACCAATAATTTTTCTCTTTTTTTCTGGGTCTTTAATCCCTTTTAAACGAGATAAAAATATAGAACTTGCATCTACATAATGAACCTTAAGTCCAAGATTTCTCATTAAATCTAAAACCTCTTCAGGTTCATTTTTTCTTAAAAGCCCATTATTTACAAAAATTGGGATAAGTCTATCACCTATGGCTTTATGCACAAGGATAGCTGTAACAGTAGAATCAATACCTCCTGAAAGGGCACATATAACTTTTTCCTCATCTTTAACAAGGTTACGAATATATTTTATTGTTTCTTCAATAAAAGAGGGCATATTCCAATCAGCTTTACATTTGCATATTTCAAAAAGGAAATTATGTAAAATTTTTTTACCTATTTCAGTATGTATTACCTCTGGATGAAATTGAACTCCATATAAAGCTTTAGTTTCATGAGCTATTGCTGCAAAGGGAGAATTTTCAGTTTTTGCCAATGCATAAAAACCCTCTGGCAATTTTTCAACTCTATCACTATGGCTCATCCATACCCTATATTTTTTACTTTTTCTAAGCCCTTTAAAAAGCTTATTTGGGTTTAAAATTTCTATATAAGCTGGTCCAAATTCTCTTTTATTACTTTTTTCAACAACTCCTCCTAAAATATAGGTAATTAATTGAGCACCATAACATATTCCTAAAATTGGTATTCCAAGACTAAAAATTTCTTTATCAATAAGAGGTGCATTTTTATCATATACACTACTTGGTCCACCAGAAAAAACTATACCAGAGGGGGAAAAGTTTTTAATTTCCTCTAAGCTAATAAAACAGGGTTTAATTTCACTATAAACTCCAAGTTCTCTTATTCTGCGAGCGATAAGCTGGGTAGTTTGAGATCCAAAATCAAGAACTAAAACCTTATTTTGGGGATGCATTTTTTTATTTTCTTGTTTTCCTTAAAAGAATTAATCCTAAGAGTAAAGCTAATACTAAAAAACATATTTCTAATAATTCTATAAGAAAATATTTTAGTTTTTCAATAGGAATATCTTTGACATGAGATATTTCAAAGCTTAAAATAAGAAGTCTTCTTATTAAAGCAGTTATTGCTACCAAAAGAAAGGGCTCTACACATTTTATTGCACTTTCTTCTAATAAAGCAACTTGAACGGTATAAAAGATTTCTATAAAAATTAAGGCAATTAGAATTTTATCCAAAAAAAGAATAGCAGCTTGGCTAAGGTTTTCATAGGAAAAAATGTTTAAAAGGATTTTAAAGCCATCAAAAACAAGTAATGCAAATCCTATTAATAAACCTATAGAAATTAAATAATAGCCTATTTCTTCAGCTTTTAAAAGAAAAGTTTTACCAGAGATTTGCAAAAATTTAAGATTTTTATTAATTTTCATCTAAAACCTCATTTAAAGAATTATATTTTGTCATAGTTTTAAAAAATCCCAAATTAAGAATATCTTCAAGGGCAGAAGAGGAAATTTCTAAAACTTTTATTACTTTTGGCTTTTCCTCATCTAAAAAAGGAGAAAGTACATAATCTATTACTGAACCATTTGAAGGTTTCCCTATCCCTAATCTCATTCTTGGAAATTCTGTAGTTCCTAAAGATTCAATTATAGAAAGCATTCCTTTGTGTCCCCCTGCTCCCCCTTTCGGTAAAATTTTAATCTTTCCGAGTGGTAAATCTAAATCATCATAAATTACAAGTAAATTAGTAAGTGGTATATTTTCTTTTGTTATCCATTTTTTAACAGCCCTTCCTGAGATGTTCATATAAGTTAGAGGTTTTATTAAAATTGCTTTATCTTTATAAAAGGCAGCTTCACTTTCTAATTCTTTATAAAATTTAAAATTTAAACCATGTTTTTTAGCAAAATTATCTATAACTAAAAAGCCAAAATTATGTCTGGTATCTTTATACCTTTCACCTGGATTTCCAAGACCACAAAAAAGCCACATTTAAATTATTCAGTTGTTTTTTCTGAAGTTACCTCTTCTACTTCTACCTCTTCTTTAGCTTCTGTTAATATAGTTGCTACTGTTTCTTCTGGATTATCAACCACTTTAATTCCTTTAGGAACTTTGATATCTTTTACATGTAAAACATCTCCCATATCAAGATTGCTTATATTTACAGTTATTTTATCAGGTATTTCAGAGGGTAGGCATTCTATAGTCAATTCATGTAGTAAAATTTCTAAAATACCTCCTTTACTAATTCCCACAGGCTTACCAATAAATTCTAAAGGAACATCTATGGTTATAGTTTCTTTTTCATGAATAGCAAGAAAATCAATATGGATAATTTTATCTGTAACTGGATGGGTTTGATAATCTTTTAAAATAGCTTGTATCTTTGAGGGTGCTATATCGTCTAATTGTAGGTTAAAAAGTATGGTTTCTCCTTTATGTTTTATCAATGCACTTTCCAATTCACTTGATTTTACAGCAATAGGTAAGGGTTGGAAGCGAGGTCCATATATTATAGCAGGGATTAATTCCTGTTTTCTTAATTTTTTACTAACGTCTTTACCAGTTTTTTCTCTTTTAATAGCATTTAAGATAACCTGCTTCATTTTTTATCACCTCCTTGTAATTTTTAAATAAATAAAGAACTTATAGACTCATCGGTATGAATTCTTTTTATAGCTTCACCTAAAAGATTAGCTACAGATAGGACCTTTATTTTTTCTAAGGCTTTAGCTTCCTCTTTTAAAGGTATGGTATCACTAACAAAAAGCGCCTTCAAAGAGGATTTTCTTATTTTTTCCACAGCATTTCCAGATAAAACTGGATGGGTAGCCATTCCATAAACTTCAATTGCCCCTCTTTCCATTATTGCATCTGCTGCTTGACACATTGTTCCTGCTGTATCTATCATATCATCTATAATAATAGCTATTTTGTTTTTTACCTCACCTACAATATTCATAACTGCACTTTCATTGGGTTTTTCTCTTCTTTTATCTACAATAGCAATTCCTGTATTTAATCTTTTAGCGTATTCTCTTGCTCTTTCTACTCCACCAGCATCAGGGGAAACGATAACAATATTATTACTTGGAAATTTTTCTTTTATATATTTAAGGAATACTGGTAAAGCGTATAGATGATCTACAGGAATATCAAAAAATCCTTGAATCTGACCAGCATGAAGATCCATAGTAAGAACTCTTCTTGCACCAGCAACAACTATCAAATTGGCAACCAATTTAGCTGAAATAGGGGTACGGGGAGCTGTTTTTCTATCCTGTCTTGCATATCCATAATAGGGAACCACAGCTGTTATTCTTCTTGCTGAAGCCCTGCGTGCAGCATCTATCATAATTAATAATTCCATTAAATTCTCATTAACAGGTGGACATGTGGGTTGAATAATAAATACATCAGATCCTCTTATATTTTCTTTTATCTCTACAAAAAGTTCTCCATCACTAAACCTTCTAATTATACATTCTCCTAAAGGAATATTTAAATAATGACAAATTTTTTGAGCAAGCTCAAGATTAGCAGTTCCTGAAAAAACTCTAAACTGATTTATAGGCATAGAAAATCCCTCCTCTTAAAGATTATTCTAAATTTTTTACTAAAAATAATTTACAATCCTTCAAAAGAGATTTTAAAGTTTTATAAGCAAAAAAGGGTGGCTCTTCATAAAATACACCAAAAATTGAAGATCCTGTTCCGCTTATACTCACTGCACAAGCTCCAAATTTTTTCAAAATATCCCTATAATTTTTAAAATTTTCATATTTTTCAAAAATTAATCTTTCAAACTCATTAATAAGTCCTTGGGGTTGATACCAAGGAGGGATTTCGCTGGTATAATAAATCGGATTTTTTGATTTTGTCAATCCTAAATTTTCATAAGCCCATTTAGTACTAATTTGGAAATTGGGATATATTATAATATACCAGGCTGGAAAATTGGGGAAAGGCATTATTTCATCTCCTATACTTAATCCTATGGCAGAGGGATAAGGGCTTAAAAAGAATGGAACATCAGCTCCTAAGATTTTAGCTAAATTATAAAGTTTTTCCAAATTTATACCATAAAGATAGGCTAATCCTTTTAAAATAGAAGCTGCATTACTGCTTCCTCCTCCTAACCCTGCACCAACAGGGATAATTTTTTTGACTTTTATAGCTAATTCCTCTTTTATACCAAAGGTTTCCCTAAATAACTTATAGGCTTTATAAACTAAATTTTCCTCTAAAGGAATGGGATAGTCACAAAAAAATTCTAAAGAAAAACTTCTTACCCCTCTTTTTATTTCAATTTCATCAAAAAGGTCAATTTTTTGGAGAATAGTATATATTTCATGATAATTGTCTTCTCTTTTTTTTAAAACTTGAAGGGTAAGATTAATTTTTGCAGGGGAAAGAAGAAAATAACTTTTCATGATAAAAATTATTCAACCAATTTTAAGAATTTAAGTTTGAGCTCATAAATAATACTTTGTAAAAGTTTTTCCTCATCTAAAGAAAGATTTCCTTTTGTCTTTTCTTTTAACATTTCTAAGGTATCTATAGTTTGTTTGGCAAGGGTTAAATTAACTTGCTTTTTATTAGTTAGAGGATCAGGTATTTCTCCTAAATGAACTAAAGCAGCAGTGTTTAAAGAAAGAATAAAGGTGCTAAAAGTAATAAGATTAGAAAAAATCTCATCATATTCTTTACCCATAACTTATTTCTCCTTCTTCTTAGTTACTATGAGTTCCGTTCTACAAATATATCCACCCTTTATAGGTTTTCTTGTCTCTAAGGTTTCGTGAAGTTTTTTTATTTTGTCTGTAGAATAAAATTCCTTAGCTTTTTCTAAAAAGCGTTTTGCATCTTTAACTTTTCCATCTATTAAGTAATCTCTTGCCCTTTTTAAAATAGCTCTTTCTCTCTCAGAAACTCTTGCACTTCTGTCTTGGAATCCAAATGTAGAGGGTAATTTTATTACATAATTAGAATTGCATTTAGGACAAGGTGGAAAATCTTCTCCCATTTTTTGTAAGGACTCAAAAATTTCTCCACATATTTCGCATTTGAACTCGTAAATAGGCATATTTTTATTATAATATTTATTTTAAACTTTACAATAAATCCTAAATTGGAGATTTTAAAATGCTTTTAAATTTATCAAAATGTTTTATACTACCAAATTAAAAATAGTTTTTAAAACTATGTTTAAATATTTAGATAATTGGATATTGTTGATTTTGGTATCAATTGTATTGGGATTATTTGTATATTTACTCAGTCCTTTATTTTATATTTTTTGTTGGGCAGCAATTCTTGCTTTTTTTATTTATCCCCTATATAGGCGTATTAACTTAAAACTTAAAAATCACAAAAGAATTTCTGCCATCATTGTTATAATAGGTCTTTTAGTTTTCATTATAGTTCCCTTTGGATTTGTCTTATTTAGTTTTTATTCTCAAATTTTAGCATTTTTAGAGGGTTTGGAACCACTTACTCAAAAGGATTTAACAGAATTTATTGAAGATCTAAAACAATACCCTCATATCTATATATTAGTTTCTAAAATAATTGACCAAATTCAACCTTATATTCCTCAAATTCAGGAAAAATTTGCTCAATTTGTTTCAAATTTATTCCAAAATACCTTAGAATTTTTAAAAAATTTTATTAAATTTCTTTTTTCTTTTATTTTTCAAATGGCATTTACCTTAATTACTCTTTATTACTTTTTAGTTGACGGAGAAAAATTTGTAAATGAAACCATAGCACTTATTCCTGGAGAAAAAGAAGAAAAAGAAAAAATCTTACAAAGGATATCTTTTATTTTAAAAGGCGTTTTATATGGAAATATTTTAACGGCTCTTATTCAAGGTTTTTTAGCTTTTTTCATATATTTTATATTAGGTATTCCTCAATATTTACTTTGGGCTTTTTTAACTACAATTGCTTCATTTCTACCAATTTTTGGAACAGGTTTAATCTGGCTCCCTTTAACTATTTACTTGCTAATTATAGGAAGTTATATAAAAGCTCTTATCCTTCTACTTTATTCTGCTTTAATAATTGCTCAAATAGATAATATTTTAAAACCTCTTCTTATTGGAGAAAAAACAGGAATTCACAATCTTCTTGTCTTTTTTTCAGTCCTTGGTGGTCTTGCCCAATTTGGTCTTTTAGGTCTTTTTCTTGGTCCAGTTATTCTTGGTTTAGTTCTTTCAATAATAGAAATTTACAAAATAAAGATTCCCCATTAAATTTCATGCCTGAACTTCCTGAAGTAGAAACCATTAAAAAGAGTTTAGAAAATAAACTAATTGGACAAAAATTAAAAAATATTACAGTTTTCAATCAAAAATTCATTTTAAAAAACAAAATCAAAAATTTAGACACTATTATTAATACAAGGCTTCTTTCCATTGAAAGAAAAGGAAAGTATTTAATTTTTTTCTTTGAAAAAGAATTTCTTCTCTTTCATTTGGGGTTAACAGGTGCGTTTCTTCTTTTTAATGATAAAAAAGATGAAGAAAAAATAACAATTAAGGAAAAAAAGCATTTTATATTAGGATTTCAATTTGAAAAACACAAATTAGTCTATTCTGATATAAGAAAATTTGGTAAAATAAAAAAGGCAAAGATTGAAGAAATTTCAACTCTTAAAGAACTAAAAAATTTGGGTAAAGATGCCTTAGAAATAAATTTTGAAGAATTTAAGACTATATTTTTAAAAAGAAATAGAAACATAAAAAATTTGTTAATGGATCAAAAAGTTATATCTGGTTTAGGTAACATTTATGTAAATGAACTTCTTTTTAGAGCTCAAATAAGTCCATTTAAAAATTCTAAAGATCTAAAAGAAGAAGAAATAAAAAGTCTATTTTTTCAAATGAAAGAATTATTAAAAGAAGCTATAAATTTTAGGGGGTCTTCAATTAAAAACTATGTGGATGCGCAAGGTAAAAAAGGAGAATTTCAAAATAGATTTTTAGTTTATGGAAAGAAAAATAGTATTTGTCCTAAATGTGGAGAAAGTTTAAGGTATCAAAAATTATTTCAAAGAGGGACCTTTTATTGTCCTAATTGTCAGTCTATATAAATTATTTTCATAAAAATTTTTAAATAAAATTTTAATTTTTCTTAAAAAAACCCTTGACAAAATTTAGAAAATCCATATAAAAAATAAAATTAAGAAAAACTCAATAAAAGGAGGGTGGTATGAACAAGGCAGAATTAGTAAAAAGAATGGCAGAAATTGCAGAAGTACCAAAAGCAGCTGCAGAAAAGCTTTTAGATGCTTTTATGAAAGCAGTTGAGGAGGCAGTGTCTAAAGGTGATAAGGTTGTATTAGTTGGCTTTGGAAGCTTTCAAGTGGTTAAAAGAGCTGCCAGAGAAGGAAGAAATCCAAGAACTGGTAAACCCCTTAAAATTCCTGCCAAGAAAGTAGTAAAGTTTAAACCTGGTAAAAAGCTTGAAGAAGCAGCTAAAAAAAGATAAAAATTTTTTAGTTTTAATTGGGGGATTTTTCCCCCAATTAAAATTTTATTTTGTTAATTAAAAATTTTTTAATATTCTATAGACTTTATATCTTTATCGTTTGGATTAATGATTTTAAAATTTAAGATATTTCTTTTTTGTAAATAATAGGGAAGTTTCCAGTTTTGCATAATTAAATCTCTTTGAATAAATATAATAAATTGATTAGATTTAAAAGTTTCTAAAAGTTTTTTAATTTTTTCTGCTAAATCTTCTAATTTAAAAACTTGAGCCTCATAAAAATTTTCAAAATTAAATTTTTGTAAATTTTCTGAAGCTACAAATAATGAAGATAAATAATCTTTATAGGATGGGTTTAAAAGGTCTATTTCAGGTAATTTTGAAAGCTCCTTTTGTGAAAGCCCTTTTAATCCATTATTTAAAATTTTTAAAAATAGTTCAGAATCAGTACCAATAGTAAATACTTTAACTTTGTTCATTTTTGCCCAATCTATTATCTCTAAAACTACTTCCGTATTGAGATAATCTATATTTTTAAAATTTTCTTTTAGTTGAGATTCTGAAATTTTATTTTCAAAATAATCCTCTAAAAACTTCTGAAAAGAGGGGGGTAAATCTAAGGCTAAAACGATATTTGTGTTTAAATTATAAATACTTTGTAAAAAATTTTTAAAATAATCCTTACAAAAAGAGGATTCCTTTTCTATCCCAACTAAAACCATTTGAGAATTGATCAATTTTAAAGCTTCATCTCTAAATGAAAAATTATCTTTAATACAGGTTTCTTCTAAAGATGAGGGAATAAATATAGGTATCCCTTCTAAAGTTTTGTCTTCCCTATTCAAAATAACTTTTCCAGATTGTATAAATATTTCCGAATAAAAATTCAGAGAGACTAAACTTTTTAATGCCCAATCTAATTCATTCTGAGAGGAAACATGTAGATATCCTATTACATATTTAGAATTATAAGGATTAGGAATAACCTTTAGATAAAAACCTTCAGAAGGTGAGTTAAACTGCCAAGTAAGAGGGGGAATATCTAAATAAATTAAATTTTCAGAAAATTTAGAAATCTCTGAAAATTCAACAAAAGAAAAAGATATTTTGTAACCTAATTTTCTAAAATAATCAATAAATTTTTTATAAATTGGAAGGTCATCCTTTTTGAGAATAATTGTTCCTTGAGAATAAAAAAGCTTAGCTATACAATTGGGTATTTCTTCAAAATTTAAATCTCTCCAAAGTTTATATTCAGGATCTATAAATATTACCTTTGGTCTTTCATTAACAGAAATTTGAAAATCTTGAGTTTCCTTTTCTAAATTTAAAACTAACAATTTACTTTCCCTTTCAGTTTCTATTTTAAGAGAAATAGGTATAGATTTAACTAAATCCTTCGAGTTTAAATTAGTATAAAGGGTTAAATCTATCAAATAAAGATCTTTTTCTTGTGTAATAGATTTAACCTCAGCCTTTAAATTTAGTTTTTGGAATTCCTCATAGGGAATTATAAAATTTTTAAATTCTGGATAATTTTGTTGAATGAAAACTAAAAAATCATTTAAACTTTTAAAGTTAAAAATATGGTCTTCATAAAATTTTTTGAAAAGGTTTATAAAATTTTTTTCTCCAATTCTTTCAGCTAAAAATAAAAAATAAAAAAAAGCCTTAGATTCTTTTTTGGGAAATAAAGCTTGTAATTTCCTAAAATCCTTTTTATTTTCAGAAAATTGATAGTCTATTAAATAGGTAATTAAACCTTCTTTTATTTCTTCTTCTAAATGTATTTCGTCTTCAAGCTTTTTCTTAGCCAAACAATGTAAAAATTGTTTTATATCTTTTAAGGATGAATAATTAATAAATAAAGTATTTGAAAAATTTTGAATCTTTGGGGAATCTTCAGAAACCAAAATAAGGTGGAATATTTTAGAAGGATGTGAGAAGGTCCCTATATTTTCTAAATGATGGGCAAAGGTTTTGAAATTCTCGAAAAACCTCTTGAGATCTTTTTCAGATAAATTATAAAGCTGTGGGAAATAGTAAAAATAAAAAATAAAGTTTTTATAGGAAAATTTTATTTTTTCTAATTTAAAGGTACTTATAATTATGCAAGGATTTAAAAGAGGAGTTTTAGTTTTAAAGGTATAAAGTAAAAAGTTTTGGTCTTTTTTTATTTCTGATTCTTCTGAAGGAATTAGAATTTCCATATTTTCTAAATTGTTAGGAAATTTGAGGTTAATTTTATAAGTAAAGGGTTTATCAGGATAAGGAAAGGGAGGGTGAACAATGGTTATAGGCAAAAGATGGAGATTGAGATTTTTTTCAAAAGAGATATATAAAGAACTTTCTTCCTTAGCAAAAACTTTTAAAAATTCTTCTTGTTCAAAGAGAATCTCAGAAGAGGTTTGAACTTCATTAATAGTAAGATCAGAAGTTTTAAATTTATATTCTCCATTTAAATTGTCTGTAAAAAGAGAGCCCTTAAGAAGATTTAATTCCGGATAAATTTCTAAGTCTATTTCAAGAAAAGGAGGAGTTCCTAAGGAAAGATTTGGTAAAAAAAGAGCTAAAAAAAATAAAATATAAGTAAAAAGCCTCATAGGAGATAAAAATTTTTTGAAAAATAATTTTTTTGAAATATAATAACAGAGTTACTATACTAAGAAAATCTAATTTTGTAAAGAAATATGAAAAAAGTTAAAGTTCTTGTTTTTTGGGGATATGGAATAAACTGTGAGGTAGAAACTGCTTATGCTTTTAAAGTATCTGGAGCAGAGCCTGAGATAGTTCATTTATCTGAAATTTTTTTTGGAGAAAAAAGAATTTCTGATTATCATATCCTTTGTTTTCCTGGGGGGTTTTTAGATGGAGATCATTTAGGTAGTGCTCAAGCTTGTGCACATCGTTTTAAATTTCTTAAAATAAAAGGAAAAATACCTCTTTGGGAAGAATTATTGAAATTTTTAGATCAAGGTGGGCTTATATTAGGAATATGTAATGGATTTCAACTTTTAGTGAAAATGGGTTTGCTTCCTGGTGGGGAATATTTAGGACAAAGAAAAGCAACCCTTACTTATAATATTTCTGGTAAATTTGAAGATAGATGGGTTTATTTAAAAGTAAATCCTAATACTCCTTGTGTGTTTTTAAAGGGGCTTGAAGAAATTTATCTTCCTGTGAGACATGGAGAGGGTAATTTTATAGCTGAAAATGAAGAAATTTTAGAAGAACTTAAAAAAAACAACCAAATTGCCCTTCAATATATAGATCCTGAAACCAAAGAACCTACTTTAAAATACCCCTTTAATCCTAATGGTTCTCAAGAAGCAATAGCAGGTATATGTGATATCACAGGAAGAATATTTGGACTTATGCCTCATCCAGAAGCTTTTAATCACTGGACTAATCATCCTCATTGGACCAGAGAAAAAAATAAAGTAGCACAAGGAATTTATATTTTTAAAAACGCTGTAGATTGGGTAGAAACTAATATTTTTTGATGAATTCTAAAAAAATAGCTCAATTTTTAAAGGGATTTTTAAAATTATGGAAACAAAAAGGATTTTTAATAATATTCTTATTAATTACTATTTATTTAACCTTTTTCTGGCTATCTCCTTATATTTTAAAATATTTTCAAACCAGCTATAATCAAAAATTTATTTTTTACAGTGTTTCAGAACCCTTAGTTTCACTTTTAAAATTTTCCTTAGTTTTGACCTTTATACTTTTATTTCCTTTCCTTTGGTATTTTTTAATTTCTTTTTTCAATTTTCTTTATTCCTTTAAAAAAGGTCATTTTTGGTTGTTTTATATATTGGGACTTTTTCTATTTTATTTAGGGATAGTTTTTTGCTACAAAGTTACTCTTCCCTTTGGAATAAAATTTCTTATTTCTTTTAAAACAGAAAAGATTGAGCCAGCTATTTCTCTTGGTCACTTCGTTAATTTTTTTAGTTTTTTTATTCTTGCTTTTGGACTAATTTTTGAATTACCCTTATTTATCTGTTTTTTATCTATGGGGAAAATTATTAATCCTTCAAAACTTGGTAATTATAGGAAAGAGATTTTTTTTATGATAGTGGTTATTGCAGCTTTGGTTACACCCACTCCAGATGCCTTTAATATGTCTCTTCTTGCTATCCCCTTATATATATTATTTGAACTTGGTTTATTTTTAAGTAAGCTTATTCAAAAATCAGAGGTCACTTCAAATGTTTCTAATACTCCTTTGGAGGATATCCAGAAAGAGCAGAAGAAAGATTAGCAGCTTTATCTGGAGGCATAGCACTTAAAATACTTGCTATTTGTTGGCTTTTCAATTGACTTAATATTTTTACAGCCATATCCTTATCCATATTTATTAAAATTTCAGCTGCCTTTCCAGCCCTCATCTCAGATATAGCTCTAGCTAAAAGTTTAGTTCTTTCATCTTGTATTGTTTCCAGTTTGCTGAGTTTTTGATCTACAGTAGCTTCCAAATCTTTTAAAGCTGCCATTTGTTCACGAATTCTTTTTTCCATTAATTCTAATTCCTTTTCTCTTAATTCTATTTCTTTAGCTTTTTCAAAAAGTTTAGCCCTTTCTAAATCAAGGACTTCAAAAAATTCAGGAGGACATCCTGCAAGAGCAGATCCTTCTTTTGCAGAAACTCTATTTACTTCTGAAAAAATTAATCCCGTTACTAATATAAATTTAGTTACTCCTAAAAACATTAAAAACCAAAAAAGATTTTTAATCCTCACTTTAAAATTTATTTTAAATTTAGAAATTCTATACATAATCTCTTCCTCTTCTTAGAAGAACTAAATCGTCCATCTCTTTATAAAATCTTTTAATATTTTCTAAATCCCATATATGTTTGACCTTGTTTTTTGAGATTTCCATTAATTTTCTCTCTTTATAAGCTTTTTCTAAAAGTTTAAAAAGGGTTTTTAATTCTTCGTTTTGCATATCAATCTTTTTGTTTAATAAGTTTTCAAATTCTTTATTTTTTTCTATCTGAAACAACCTATATTTTAATTCTTCAGCAGTAAAAACACATTTTTTTTCTAAGGAATCGTAATAATCCCTTCTAAGAGAAATAATAGTTTCTTTTTCTTGTAATAATTTTTCAAGGTTTATTCTACAGTTTATAACTCTTATTTTAGCTTGTTCCTCCTGAAGGCTTTTATACCAAGTTAAAAGTTTTAAAATCTCTAACTTTTTTTTCATAATTTTTTATTAATAATTTCTCTTAATAAATTTACTGAATCCTCTAAAGGATATTTTTCTTCTACCGGCTGTTTTAAGAAATTTTTTAGCTCACCTATTAAAGAAAGAGCTCTATCTATTTCGGGATTAGAACCTTTAACATAAGCTCCTATATTAATAAGATCTTCAGCTTTTTTATAAGTAGCTAAAACAGCAATAGTTTGGTAGGCTAAATCTAAATGTTCACTTGGTACAATATCCCTCATTACTCTGCTTATACTTGCAAGAATGTCGATAGGAGGATAATGTCCCTCATGAGCCAGATCTCTTGAAAGTACAATATGTCCATCTACTATACTTCTTACTGAATCAGCTATAGGGTCATTAAGATCATCCCCTTCCACCAAAACATTATATATTCCAGTAATATCTCCTGCCCCGATTTTTGGACCAGCCCTTTCTAAAAGCTTAGGAAGAATTGCAAATACAGAGGGAGTATATCCTCGAGCTGTAGGAGGTTCTCCAGAGGCAAGCCCTATTTCTCTTCCTGCCATACAAAACCTGGTTAAGGAATCCATAAGAAGAAGTACTTTATATCCCTTGTCTCTAAAATATTCAGCAAGAGAAGTAGCGTAATAGGCAGCCCTTATTCTTATTGATGGGGCTTCATCAGAGGTTGCTACTACAACAACTGATTTTTTTAATCCTTCTTCTTTTAAATCTCTTTCTATAAATTCTCTTACTTCTCTTCCTCTTTCTCCTATTAAAGCAATAACATTTACATCTGCATTAGTATATCTTGCTATCATTCCAAGAAGAGTACTTTTTCCTATTCCAGAGCCTGCCATTATAGCCACCCTTTGTCCTCTTCCTATAGTTAGAAGTGCATTAATAGCCTTTATTCCCACATCTAAAATTTCTTTTATCGGAGCTCTTTCTAAAGGTTTTAGAGGTTCTCCGTAAAGGGGATAAAAGTCTGAAATCTTAGGTTTTCTCTTACTATCTAAAGGTTCTCCTAAAGCATTTACTATTCTTCCAAGAAAATCTTCTCCTACAGGTGCATAAGAAGAACCTATAGGGAAAACCTTTGCTCCTACTTCAATTCCTTTTATATCACCTAAAGCTGTTAGCAAAAGTTTATTATCCTTAAAACCTATGACCTCTGCAATTAAACTTGTATTTTGTCCTTCAATTTTACAAAGATCCCCTACTTTTAAAAAAGGTCCGGTACTTTCAATGGTTAAACCAATAAGTTTAGTAACATATCCATAAATTTCAAAGGGAATCATTTGTGAAATTTCTTTTTTGTATCCTTCTAAGCTTTTAACCTTCATCTTTCAAAAGCCTATCCAAAAGTTTTTTCCATCTCTTTTCAAAGGTTGCATCAATAACCCCTAAGGAAGTTTCAATAAATACTCCTCCCTTAGAAATAGATTCATCAGGAATTAATTTAATTTTTTGAGAAGGAGGTACATACTTTGATAAATTTTCTTCTAAAAATTTATATTCTTCAGGATTTACCTTAATATTCAATTCTATTCCTTCAGCAATGTAATTTAAAGCTTCTTTTATTATTCTTAGTGGAATTTCAGGATCTGTCTTAACTTCTTTTAAAGTTATTTTATTGGCTATATCTAAAGCTAAGTTTAAGATTTCTTTATCCATATTTATAATTGATTCTCGAGCCTCTTTTTCTATATTTTTTAAAAGGTTTTCTACCATTTTAAATTTTTCCTGAAATTCTGTTTCTAATTTTATTGCTAAATTTTTATATTTTTCTTCAGCTTCCCTTTTTCCCTTTTCAAAACCCTCTTTATGTCCCTTTTTATATCCCTCAAGATAACCCTTGTTAAAGCCCTCTTTATAACCCTTTTCAAATCCCTCTTCTTTAATTTTATTTTTTCCTTTAGGACTAACTTTCAAGTTTACCTCAAAGATGGATTGGAAGTTTTCATTTTCTGCAGGTATTAAATCAGGTTTAATAATAGAAACATCGGGTTCTTTTTTAGTTTTTAAAATTTTAGACAAATTCTTCTTCTCCTCTGGTAAGAACTATTTTTCCTTCCTGTTCTAATTTTTTAGCAGTTCTTATAATATTTTGCTGAGCCTTTTCAACCTCTGTAATTCTAACTGGAGGCATTAAGTCTAATTCCTCTTTAAGTAGGTCAGCAGCGCGCTTACTCATATTTCTGAAGAATTTCTCCTTTACTTCAGGAGAGGCACCTTTTAGAGCTAATTTCAAATCATCAGTTGAGATTTCTCTAAGGAGAGTTTGTATTGCAAAATCATCAACCTTAAGAAAGTCTTCAAAGGTGAAGAGATGTTTTCTTATTTCTTCAGCTAAAGCAGGATTTTCGTCCTCAATTTCAGTTAAAAGTTCATCTTCCAAAGTTCTTCCTGCATGTGCTAAAACTTCTGCAGCCTTTTCAGGTCCTCCAATTTTTTTACCTAATGCCCCTCCAACGCTTTGCAGTTCAGCTTCTAAGGAATCACTTATTTCTTTTACAATTTCAGGATCAACTTTATCTAACAGCGCAATTCTCAAAAGAACTTCTCCCCTTATTCTTTCTGGAAGAAGTTGTAAAACCTGTCCAGATAAATAGGGATCAAGATGAACTAAAATAATAGCTATAGTTTGAGGATGCTCATTAGTAAGGAAACTTGCAATAGTTTTAGGATCAAGTTTTCTCAGTTTTTTAAAAATTTCAGGTCCAATCTCCTTTTTAATTTCTTCATAAAGTTCTTTACCTTTTTCTCCGTAAGCTTTTAATAAACTTTGTTTCAAAAATTCTTCTGGAGAGACATTGATGTTTCCTAAAATTTCTTTCACTTCTATATTGGCTTCCTCTAAAATTTTTTTAACTGCTTCAGCAGGTATATATTCAACCTTAGCCATTTCAATTCCTATTCTTTTAATATCTTCTTCATCTAAGTATTTATATACTTCAGAAGTAAATTCTTCACCCATTAACATAAGGAAAATAGCTGCCTTTTGCGGACCAGTTAATTTATTAGGGTCTATTTTAGCCATTTTTAATATCCAGCCTCAGATAGAGCTTTTTTCCTTTCTTCTAATGTTTCTTCTAAAAGCCACTTTTTAACAAGCATAGCAGCTCTTTCTGGCTGACTTTTTATAATTCCTAAGGCAATCTCTTGGGGTAAAGGACCTAATTCTTCTTCCTCAGGAGGAGTTGGTATACCAGGACGGGTAGGTGGTGCTTCAACAGGAACAGGCTTTGGAGTAAGAGCTTTAATAAGGGGTCTTATAACAAAAAGAAAGATAAGAATTAGGGCACCAATTAATAAAAAGGGTTTATAAAATTGGGATACATAATCCATTATACCAGGTTTTGGCATAGGAATTTTTACAAATTCTTCAGCTTGTATTTTTACCTCATCTCCTCTGTCAGGATTATATCCTATAGCACCTTTTACCAATTCTTCAATCCAGGTAAGTTTAGCAGTAGCATTCTCTCCTAAAGCATTTTTATCAACCAAAACTGCTACACTTATTTTTTTAATACTTCCGGGAGAAATTTCAAGATTTCTGAGTTTTTTACTAACTTCATAATTTTTGAGACTTCTTTTTTTAGAATACGTCTCTCCTTGGGTTTGAGGAGAAGTTGCCTCCATTTTCTTAAGAAGAGTTCCTTTTACACCAGCTTCTCCACCTTCATCAGGTGTTTTACTTATTTTTTGTTCTTCTTCTGTTTCTTCAGAAACAACTGCTGTTCCTTCAGGATCATAGATTTCTTCTGTAATACTTTCTTTATCAAAGGAAAGATCTACCCATACTTGAGCTATGGCTTTTCCATATCCTAAAGCTCCTGAAAGTATTTCTTCTATTTTATCTCTTAATTGTTTTTCTACTTTTTCTTTATAGGCAAATTTAGTAACTGGTACCTCTTCTTCTTCTGAAGGGGTATAGAGGCTTTTTCCAGTATTAGCATCTACAACAGTTACATTTTTTGGGTCAAGTTTTGGGACAGCTCCACTTACTAAATTAACAATTCCCTTTATTTGAGAAGGGGTTAATTGATAACCTGGGGTTAATTCTATTAATACTGAAGCCTTAGGAGGTTTTTCTTCCTCTATAAACACGGTTTCTTTAGGTAAAGCAAGATGAACTCTTGCAGATTTTATTCCTTTTATTCCTGTGATAGTTCTTGCAAGTTCTCCTTCAAGAGCCCTTTGATAAGTTACTTTTTCTTGAAACTCTGTAAGACCCATTTTTTCCTTATCAAAAAGTTCAAATCCAGGACCACCTCCTCCAATCAACCCTTTACTTGCTATTTCCATTCTCACTTCAGGAACTTTATCCTTAGGGACATAAATGCTTCCATCCATTTCCACTTTATAAGGAATTTTTTGGTCCTTAAGATACTGTACGATCTGCCCAGTTGTCTGTTCATCAAGACCTCTATAAAGAAGTCCCCAATTAGCCTGATTATATAACCAAATACTTAGTATTAAAAGTAAGGTAATTCCTATAGATCCACCTATAAAAAGTAACCTTTGTCTTTTATCCAATCTTTTCCAAAAATCTATCAGTTGATCAGGAATTCTTCTTAAATCCATACACCTCTCCTATAAAAATACTTTTAAAATTTTAAATTTGCATTCTCATAATTTCTTGATAAGCTTCTAAAACTTTATTTCTTATCCTAAGAAGAAGTTTAAAATTCAAATCAGCCTTAGATATAGCAAGTGCAACTTCTGAAAAATCAATATCTTCACCTTTAGCTAAAGCTTCTAACATTTTTTGAGCTTCCTTTTGAGAATTGTCTATCTCTTTTATTTTTTGAAGAAAAAAATTTTTAAAATCCAATTTATTTTCTAAAGTTTTATTTTGAAAGTTTTGTAAATTTTTAATTTGAATATTTGGATTAAAATTAATTTTCATTTTAAGCCTCCCTTTTTATTTTAATAAATCTAATGTTCTTAAAGTCATACTTTTAGTAGTAGAAAGGACAGTTAAATTTGCTTCATAGGCTCTTCCTGCAGATAAAAGCTCAACCATTTCTGTAATTACATCCACATTGGGATACTTCACAATTCCCCTTTCATCAGCATCTGGATGTCCAGGGTCATAGACTTCTTTAAAGGGAGAGGGATCATCAATTATTTTTTCTACTTTTACAGCTTTAAGTTCAGGATTCTTTTCTGAAATGGGGATCGCTTTTAAAACTACAATCTTAGCTTTATAGGGTCCTCCTTCTAAAGTCCTTGTTACTTGGGAATTTGCAATATTGGTGGCAGCAATATTTAATCTCACTCTTTGAGCTAAAAGCCCACTACCTACTATTTGTGATAATTTAAGTAGATTCATCTTTATCTACCTCCTTCAGTAATTGCTTCTCTTAATCTTTCTAATTCCTTCGAAAGAGCTTGCAGTGTTGCTTCGTATAACATTTGATTTTCTGTAAGCTGAACTAATTCTTCCTCAAGGTTAACATTATTTGGAGTTCCCAAGGTTTCTTCTTCATAGGTCTTTAAAAGTTTATTTATATTTTTAAAAGATCCATCAAAATGCTTAGGATGAGTAGTTTTAAGGTGATTCTTTTCAGAAAGATAACTTTGAATAATTTTTTCAAAGGGAATGTCTTTTCTTCTATACCCAGGGGTATCAACATTAGCTATATTTGAAGTAAGAAGAGAATGTTTATAAGATCTAAGTTTTAAAGCGGTTTTTACAAGATTAAAGGTTTTTTCAAAAACTCCTAACATATTCTATCTCCCTACAATAAACCTTCCTTTTCATATTGTTTAAGCTTGTTTCTCAAAGTTCTGACAGTAATTCCTAAAAGTTCTGCAGCTTTTGTTCTGTTTCCTTTACACATTTCTAAAGCCTTTAAAATAGCTTCCCTCTCAAGTTCTGAAAGAGTTTTTACTTCTGTAAAATTTTTTGCAAAATCTGTGCCTATATAGGAAGGAGGTAAATTTTGAGAAAAAGGATCTATAAGATTTTCCAGGTCTATTAATTTTTCCTCGCAGGTGAGAACAGCACGTTCAATCATATTTTTTAATTCCCTCACATTCCCGGGGAAGGGATAATTTTTTAGAAAAGAAAGAGCCCTTTCTGTGAAGCCCTTTATGTTTTTATGATAAAAAGTGGAAAAATTTTCCAGAAAATAAAAAGCTAAAAGTTCTATATCCTCCTTTCTTTCTCTTAATGACGGAATTTTGACAGTAATAACATTTATTCTATAAAAGAGATCGCTTCTAAAGCGCCCTTCAGTAACTTCCTTTTCGATATCTTTGTTGGTAGTTGAGATAAGTCTTATATCTACTTTTATAGGTTGGTAACCACCTAAACGATCTACTTCTTCTTCTTGAAGAACTCTTAGAAGTTTGCTTTGAAGATGGGGATGCATTTCTGTAATTTCGTCTAATAAAAGAGTTCCTTTATCAGCTAATTCTATTTTTCCTTTTTTTCTAAAATTAGCCCCAGAAAAGGCTCCTTTTTCATAGCCAAAAAGTTCAGATTCTAAGAGAGATTCTGGTAAGGCTGCACAATTTATAGCAATAAAAGGACCAAATCTTCTGGGACTTTTTTGATGAATATATTTGGAAAGAAGCTCCTTTCCTGTTCCTGTTTCCCCTATTAAAAGAATAGGAGCTTTGCTTTGAGCAACCTCTTCTACCTTTTTAAGAATTTTAAGCATATATGGATTTTTAGTAATAAAAGCGGAATCTTGCCAGAAAATCTTTTTTTCTTCTAAGGCATATAAAATAGTTTTTTCCATAACTTCAAAAGGGGTTGAAAGGAGCTTAAAATCATAGGCTCCTCTCTTAATAAATTCAATAGCCTCTTCTAAATCTGCCCTTTCAGCTAAAAAAACAATAGATTTTAATCCTAACTTAAAAAAATTATCTACTAATAAAGGATTTTTAGTTTCTTCATAGGAGAGTTCATAAACCATTATATCTACAGAGGAGGGGATCTTTTGAAAATCAAATTCAGACTTTTTAAAAAATAAAACCTCAAGTCCTCTTTCTGAAAGAGAATCTCTAAGGAGTTTTACTTCTAAACTATCTCCAGTTAAACATATTTTTCCCTTCATGTTATTATTTTAAAATACCGTTTGATGAGTTCTTTCTACAAAATTTCTCATTTTTTCATAACTTTTAGCAAGTTCACTCTCTAAGGAACTTTCTTTCGTTAGCTCTTTCCACATTTCTGTAGAAGCCTTAATATTTCCTTTTTTTTCTAAAGAGTAAGCTTCTAACCATTTTATTTTTAAATTATCGGGAAATTTTTCTTTAGCATATTTTAAAGTATTTTCAAAGACAACCTTATCAGTATTAAAGGTCTCTAAAAGTAAAAGAACATAATCATCAGCTTTGGCTTTAAAAAAGGGATTATTCGTGTAGACTAAAGCTTTACTATACTGTCTTAAATAAAGAGCTCTATCACGAAAATATTTCAAAAGTTTTTCTTTAAATTTTTCTGATAAGGTTGAATTTAAAACTAAATTTAAATAATATTCGCTACTACCTAAGTCTTTTTGTCCCTCATAAAAAGCCTTTAAATAAAAATAATAAGGATCTTTTATCGAGTCTTTATATTTGCTTTTATCTAAAAAATTAAAAATATCATTAAAGAGATCTAAGTTTTTATCTTCCAAGGCTAATAATCCCAATTTAAGCAAAGTCTTAGGAATAAGCTCTTCTCTATTATTTAGTTCATAAGCTCTAATAAAACAATAAGAAGCTTTAGTGTAAAGGTTATAGTTAAAATAAATATCTCCCAGTGTATAATAAGCTTCTCCACATTTAGTTTTTTCAAAAAGGTCCTTATCTTCCACTTCCAGTTTTATCACTAAGGAAAGATTTTTCTTTTCATAATTTTCTTCAAAAAGGGAGCTTACACTTTTACAATAATAGGTTTTGACTATATCAATAAATGGACTTTTTTCATAGGTTTTTAAAAATTCTATAGCACCTTTTCTTGCTGAGAAATAGTTTTTATCTTCAAAGGAAACTTTAAAAATCATAAAGCTTGCTTCTTCAGCTATTTTTTCTTCAGGATATTTACTTTTAATTAGAGTAGCAAATGAAATTAAATCCTCTTTAGTTTTCTCAGGAAGAAGTTCTTTAATTAAGCTCTTTTCATAAGCTATTTGATAGAGTCTAAATTTAGAAAAAAGGGCTTCTTTAGTGCCGTCCCAATTGGTAATAATTAATTCATAAAATGTTTTTGCCTTTTCTTCATCTTTTTTAAAATAGGCTTCAGCTAACTGATATATTAATTCTGGGGCTTCCTTATAAGTTCCATATACATTTATAAAAGTAAAAAAATCATCTTCAGCTCTTTTAAGTTCTCCTTTTTTAATGAAATAAAGACCTCTAAGTTTATAAATTTCTCCTAAATTTTTTATAATCAAATTTTTATCTAATTTTTTGATTTCTTCTGCAGGAAGTTCTTTAATAAAATAAAGTAAAATCTTAGCTTCCTTTTTTAAACCTTCATCACAGTAAGAATCTAAAAAATCCTTCAAATCTTTTTTAGCAATCTTATACTCACCTCTTATTATATTAGCTTTTATATTTATTAAATTTGCTAAGCAGGCTTCATGGGTTCCCTTTTTTACTGAGATAACCTTTTCAGAAAATTCAGAAGCCCTTTCTGGAAAACCTGATCTGAGAAAGCTTTCAGAGATAATTAGATTTTCTTCAGGGGTAAGAGAAAAATCAGAGGGTAATTCTTTTAAAAGATCTATTGTCTTTTCATAAAGTTTTTGATTATAGGCATTTTTTATTTTTTGTACAGTTTCTTCAGCCCTTTTTACTTCAGCTTCCTTTTCCTTGGTTTTATTGGAAGAAAATAAAATAATGCCCAAATCTTTTGGGCTTTCAGAAATTGAAATAGAAAAGAAAGTAAAAATAGATAAAAAACTTAAAAAGATTATAAAAACAATAACCAAAAAATTTAAATTCTTCATTTGACTAATAAAATATCAAAAATTATACCAAATTATATTTTTTAAGTTTTTCTATAAAGGTTGTACGATTTAATCCTAATAATTTAGCTGCTTTAGTTTTGGTTCCCTTTGATATTTCAAGAGCTTTTTTGAGATAATAAATTTCTATTTCTCTTAAAAGTTTATTTAATTCAATTCCTTCTTCAGATATTTCTGGAAATGTATATTTTAGCTCCATCTCTTTTTTTTCAATTAACCCTTCTCTCATAGGGAATTTTAAATCTAATGAAGATATAGAAAGATCTTCAACTCCAATAGTATTATTTTCTGAGAGTATTACCAGCCTTTCTATTAAATTTTCTAATTCTCTTATATTTCCAGGCCAGTGATAATTAATAAGTTTTTCTAAGGCAGGAGGAGTAATAGTTTTTTCCTCTATTCCTTCTCTTTCGCATAACCTTTTTAAGAAAAACTTTACCAATAAAGGAATATCTTCCTTCCTTTCTCTTAAAGGAGGAAGTCTTATAGGAATTACATTTAATCTAAAAAAAAGATCTTCCCTAAATCTACCTTCCTTAACTTCTTTTTCTAAATCTTTATTAGTGGCAGCAAGAATTCTTACTTCAATTTTAATAGCTCTATCTCCACCTAATCTTTCTACTTGTTTTTCTTGAATTACTCTTAAAAGTTTAGCTTGAAGTTTAGGGCTTAAATCTCCTATTTCATCAAGAAAAATAGTTCCTTGGTTTGCAAGCTCAAATTTACCTGGTTTACTTTTCATTGCTCCTGTAAAGGCTCCTTTTTCATAGCCAAAAAGTTCAGCTTCTAAAAGTTCCTCTGGGATAGCAGCACAATTTATAGGAACAAAAGGACCTTTTCTTTTACTACAAAAATGAATATACTTTGCTAAAACCTCTTTTCCTGTTCCTGATTCTCCAAGAATAAGAATTGTGCTTGAGGAAGGAGCTACTTTCTTTGCTAACTCATAAACTCTTTTCATTTGTGGATTTCGAGTCTCTAAAAGAAACATATTAAAATTATATCACAATTTTGACAGATATGTCAAATTTTTGATTATTTATTTTTTGATATATTTATGGGCATATTTTCTTACATAGTGTCCTTCAAGAACATGAAATACCCTTATTTTTTCAAGAAAACTTTTAGAAAATGAACCAATAGGTAAGAAAATTACTTTTTTACCTTGAAGAGAGGCAAATTTTTTTGCAAGGTTACTGGGAGGTTTTTTAGCTACATAAATTATATATTTTTCTAAACTATAATCTATTCCAGCTAAGAGAAGTCTTTCAGCTTTATTTATTGCTATATCAAAATAGGGATCTTCCCATATATCATAGACTCTCATAGGAGGATAGGTAAGCATGAAACCCCCATATTTAGCTTTAGCAATACCAGGACCTACTACGTTTTCTTTTGGATCAGTGGAATAGAAAGCCATGTCCGATTCTTGATGATGCTCTCCATGCCAGGTAAAATTCCAAGGATACTTTTCCTTTCCTGTTAATGGGTCAGGATCTTCTTCGAAAATTATTACTACTGAACCTGCTTTTGCATGAGCTTGGGGTTCTTCCTTTACATATGGAGTCTCTTCAAAAACCCATTTTCTTATTGTTTCTTTTAAATCTAAACCATCTTTTAATGAAACTGTAAAAGGTTCAATTTTTCTTAAATTTTCTGTAATAACCTTAAGTCCTTTCTCCATCACTTTTTTCCCAAAAGTTTCAACTACTACATCCTCTGGGGGAAAAGAACAAATAACCTTTCCAGTAAAACCTTTCTTAAAAACTTTTCTTTCTTCTCTTGTGGTAAATCCTTGCAAGAAACTTAAGCTACTTCTTATACTTTTTATTTTTCTTGAAATTCTTAGTCTTTTAGAAGGAAGTCTTAAATCTTCAGGAGAGAGATTTATAATAGGGAAGGGGGAAAGCTCTTCTTTTTGAAATTCATAGAAAGTTGCAATCTCCCAAAACCAGAAAGCAAATTCATCTCCTCCTATTCCTCTTACTGCTAAAATTAATGTATAAAGGTCAGGAATATATTGTCCTTTTATTAAAAGAAGATTTCTTAAAAATTGTCCAAAAACCTGGAGATCCTTAGGAGAGAGTTCTGTTCCTGTTTCTTTAAAATATTTTTGTCTTGTCTTTTCAAAAATTTCTTCATATAAAGTAATTCTATCAAGAACAAAATTTTTACTTTCCATTAATTTTTTCCTGTTTTTTTCATAAATAGATTGAAAATATCCTGGCTCAGAAAGAATTTCTCTTAAGCTTTTTGAATTTAAAGTATAAATTTCTATTTCCTTAGGTATATTTTTAGGAAGATAAAGCAAACCTGAAGCTCTCTCAAGAGCTCTTATTACTCCCTTTACTTGATAAAAAGGTAAAATAATAGCCATAGACTCATATTTTTGAGAAATTTCAAGAATTTTTTCTGCAATATATTTTTCTCTTTCTGTTAAATGCTCTTCAAAAAAGGAAAGGGTTAAATCTACATATTTAGTAAATTCTAACTCTTTAATGAGATAGGTAGGTAGAGGAGTAAAATTAGCTAAATCTTCTTCTTGTGCTTCCTTTGGTAGATCTATAAAAAAAATAGGAACACCAGAAAAAATAGCATATCTCGTTGCTTCAACCAAGGGGCATAAAGGTTCTACAATTAGATACTCAGTTTCCTTTGTTTTATAAGTAAGAGAAAGAGCAGAAATAGTAGGAAGGCTTTTTACAGCAAGTAACCATTTATCTTTTATAAAAAAGGGAAGAGCAATGGCTATAGCAGAGGGTTTAATTTCAGCTAAAAGTTTTATAATACTTTGAGTAATTTCAAGATTACTCGGGGAAAAGGGCAGAAAATATAAAATCGAGGTTCTATTTTTAAATTTTTTTTCAATTTTAAGCATATTTGGATTAATCTAAAGGACGCAACAGAGGCTTAGTTGATTTCTTATTTTCTAAAAGTTCTTTTAGATATATTAAGGCTTGAGGACCAAGAATTACTGAAATAGCCTCTTTAAGAAGTGGTAAAAGATTTGTTAAATCCTTAGAAGATTTATTTGAGAATTTAATTTTTTTAAGGACATAACGTCCTATATTTACTCCATCTCTTACACTATAAAGTTCTCCATATTCGTGAGCCATTTGTAAAAACCTAACTATATAGTCAAGAAGCCCTTCATCAGCCCAAGGTAAATTAGTTTTTAGGATAGCCTTTTCCTCATCATAAGAAGGAAAATCTATAAAAATTTGAGGTTGCAGTCTTGAGTGAATATATTCAGGCAATTCAAAGGTTGAGGCATCTTCATTCATAGTAACACAAAGTCTAAAATCTGGATGAGCCTTTATTTTTATCCCTGCAATAATAGATTCTACATACCTTCTGGCATCAAGAAGAGGAGCAAGTGAAGCCCAGGATTTTTCACTCATTCTATTTGCTTCATCAATGATAGCTACTCCACCTTTTATCATAGCGGTAACAATAGGGCTTGCTACATACCTTATTTTTTTATCTTCTGAAATAACAGGAGTTATAATGAGGTCTTCTGGTCTTGTATCAACAGTTGCCTGGAAAATATAAACTTCTTTATTTAACCTTTTTGCAGCTGCATAAGCAAGGGTTGTTTTACCCACTCCAGGTTTACCAATAAGACGAGGTGTAAGAGGAAGGTCTTTTTCATCCAAAACAAGCCAGCAAGCAAGTATTTGTTCAATGATTTCATTCCTTGGATAAAGAGGAATATTTAATTCATCAGGATGAGAAAGATATATGGTTACACCATCAATTACAACGCTTTCCATATAATTTAAATATATTTCTTTTTTAAAAATTTGCTATATCAAAATAAAAACAAAAATTATTGACAAATATAATTTAAAGGACTATTAATTTTAAGATTATGAGAAAAAGAGAAACTTGGGCAACTAAAATTGGTCTTATTTTAGCAGCTGCAGGTAATGCTATAGGTCTTGGAAATATCTTAAGATTTCCTTCTAAGGTTGCACTATATGGAGGGGGAGCCTTTATGGTTCCCTATTTTATTTCTCTTTTTTTGTTAGGACTTCCGCTTATGATTTTAGAATGGGTTATAGGAAGGTATGCAGGTTCAAAAGGACACGGTTCTATGATTGGGATAATGGGGGTGTTTTTTAATCAAAGCTCTTTGCCAAGAATAGTAGGGAGTTTAGGTGTAGCTATTCCCTTTCTTATCGTTTGTTATTACATATATATAGAATCTTGGACTCTTGGTTTTGCCTTTTTATCCCTTTTTAAAAAACTTCCCCAATCTATTGAATATACTGATCCTAATCTTACATTAATACCCTTTTTAAAATTCTATAAAGAATATACTCAACCTTCTCTTTTAGCTATCCTTTTTCTTTTAATAACCTTGGTGCTTAATTGGTATATTTTAAAAAGAGGGGTGGTTAAGGGGATTGAACTTATAGCTAAAATTGGATTGCCTTTACTCTTTTTAATGGGTATTTTCTTATCCATAGTTTCACTTTCTATAAATAATTGGAAAGGAGTTGAGGGGCTTTATTTTATATTTAAACCTGATTTTTCAAAATTAACTGATCCTCAAGTTTGGGTAGAAGCTTCTGGTCAGATATTTTTTACACTTTCCTTAGCTATGGGTGCTATAGCTACTTATGCAAGCTATGTAAAAAAGAACGAAGATGTAGTGAAAGTAGGGATTTATACAGCTTTATTAAATGAATTGGCAGAAATAGGAATAGGTGCTTCTATTGCTATTCCTGCAGCTTTTGCCATTTTTGGAGCCTCCTCTATTCCTCAACTTGCTCAAGAAGGGACCTTTAGACTTGGTTTTATGAGTATGCCAGCTATTTTAGCTATTTTACCCTTTGGATATATCTTTTCTTTTATGTGGTTTTTTTTGCTTTTTATTGCAGCTTTTACCTCATCTTTAGCTCTTATTCAGCCATTAGTTGCATTTTTTGAAGATGAATTAGAATTTTCTCACCATTTAGCTGTTAATCTTTCTATGATTATGGTAGCCTTTGGTGCCTTTCTTTCTGCTTTTATTCCTGGTTTTCTTGATGAGTTAGATTTTTGGGCAGGAGCAGTATTTTTAATTCTTTTTGCCTTTATAGAAATATCAGTTTTTGTTTGGTTATTTGGGGTAGATAATTTTTATAAAGAATTAATTAGAGATACCTTTTTAAAAATTTCCAAACTATTGGTTTATGTTTTTTATGGAGCTTCCTTAATTTTTATAGGAATTCTTTTTTATTTTTGGATTTTAATAAAATTACCTCAGTATTTTCAGAATATTACTTGGAATATAATTATAGCCAGAGGTTTTATTATAGGAACTCTTTTCATTTTGGGTTTATTAGCTATTAAAAGTAAATAAAATAGTTATCTTGACAAAGAAAAAATTAAGAATATATTAAAATTTAACGCCGAGGTGGCGGAATTGGAAGACGCGCTGGCTTGAGGGGCTAGTGGACAGAAGTCCGTGCGGGTTCGAGTCCCGCCCTCGGCACCATAAATTACTTTCTCTCCCTTTTAGGATTTAAGATTTCCTGTAAAGTCTCTCCCAATAAAGTAAAAGCAAGTACAGTAATTAAAATTGCAAGTCCTGGGAAAATAGATAGCCACCAAGCAACTTCTAAAGTCTCCTTTCCTTCTATTAAAATGTTTCCCCAAGAAGGAATTGGTGGTTGAACCCCTATTCCTAAAAAGGACAAGGCAGATTCAATAAGAATAGCTTGTCCCAATCCTAAGGAAGCTGAAACCATAATAGGTGGTAAGGCATTGGGAAGAAGATGTTTAAATATAATTCTAAAAGTTTCTGCTCCATAAACCTTAGCTATTAGAACAAAATCCCTTTCTTTTAAAGACATCATTTCTGCTCTAACAAGCCTTGCCACACCCATCCAGCTTGTAGCTCCAATTACAATCATTATAGTTAAAATAGAGGGCTCTAAATAAGCAATCACTGCCAAAATCAGAAATATAGTTGGGAAACAAAGCATTATATCTATAAAGCGAGAAATAATCTGATCTATTATTCCTCCTAAATAACCAGCGAGTGAACCTAAAAAAACTCCTATTCCAATAGAGATTCCTACTGCAACAAGGCTTACTTCTAAAGAAATTCTTGAAGCATAAATCATTCGACTTAAAACATCCCTTCCAAGTAAGTCTGTTCCTAATGGATGTTCAAAAGATGGAGGAAGAAGAATTTTATTTACATTTATTTCAAAAGGGTCATAGGGAGAGAGATAAGGAGCAAATAGGGCAAGAATTACTAAAATTGAAATTATTATTAAAGAAGCAAAGCCTATTTTATGTTTTATAATTTCATTTAAAACTTCTTTCATTTGCTTTCCAATCTTATTCTTGGATCAGCAAGGGCATAACCTATATCTGCAAGAAAGTTTCCAAGAAGGGTAAGAAAGGAGATTAAAAATAAATTTGCCATAATTACAGGATAATCTCTTGCCATAACTGCTTGCCACATTAATTGTCCAACTCCTGGAATACCAAAAATGGTTTCAAAGATAACACTTCCTCCGATTAATCCAGGGAGAGAGAGTCCTAAAATGGTTATAAGGGGTAAAAGAGCATTTCTTAAAGCATGTTTATAAATTATTACCTTTTCAGGAAGACCTTTAGCTCTGGCAAAAAGGATAAAATCTGACTTTAAAACCTCATAAGTAGAATTTCTTACATACCTTAAAACTCCAGCCATTCCTCCAAAAGTAGCTACAAATAAAGGACAAATAAGATGTTTAGACCAATCTAAGATCTTTTGTAAAAGGCTCATTTCATCATAACCAATAGTTGAATGAAGTCCTGAAATAGGAAGTAACTGAAGTTTTACTCCAAAAATCATCATTAATATTATGGCTAACCAAAAACTTGGCATGGCATACCCTATAAAAGTGATAATGGTAGTTATTCTATCAAAGGTATTTCCTGCCTTTACAGCAGAATAAACACCTAAAGGGATGCTAAATAAAAGAATTAAAAATAAGGATAAAGCATTTATGAAAATAGTTATAGGAAGTCTTTCTTTTATTTTATCCCATACAGGTCTTTGATCTAAAGAAAAGGAATTCCCAAAATCAAGCTTTAAAATTCCCTTTAGCCAGTTTAAATACTGTATATAAAGAGGTTTATCAAGTCCATACATTTTTACTAATTTTTCTCTATATTCAGGTGTAATTTTAGGATTGAACTCAGTTAAGGGACTCAGTGGACCTCCCGGAGCAAGATGGATAATAGAAAAGCTGATTATAGTTATTCCTAAAAGTGTAATTATAAGGGTTAAAAATCTTTTTAAAAGAAAGGATATCATGTTATCTTTAACCCTCTTTTTCTTTCAGCTTCAGAAGGTTTTAAATAAAGGGGTAAAAGAGATTCAGCAGACTTTAATTCCGCTATCCCTTGCTTTAATTTTATGTAGGCTAACTTAGCTACTAAACCAGCACTTAAATTAGGAGAAAAGGGTGGTTCAAAGAAAAAATTTTCTAAACTACTTTTAAGAAATTCTCTCCATTTTTCTAAGGTTTCACTTAAAAATAAAGAGGGAGTATTTATATAAAGAGGTAAATCTTTTAAAGGTATACACATAGGTGCAATTATGGTTTTTAAATAAAAATTTTCCCATTTATAAGAAGCAAAAAATATCTCTTTACTATAGGCATCAATAAGACTAACTATATTTCCAGGATAATTGAGAAAATTAACTGTCAAAACTTCTAAACTTGAAACAGGAATAACAGGTTTTGGATAAACCAAATTCAATCCTTTTAATATAGAAAGTCCGATCCTTAATCCTGTAAAACTTCCTGGTCCTATATCTATAGCATAATAATCTAAATCCTTTAAAGAAAGATTTAAATTCTTTTCGAGAAAAGGAAGACTTTTAAAAATGATATTTGAATAGGATTCCTTGGAAAGTAAAGTTAATTCACCTAAAAGAATTTCCTTAAAAAGGGCTATTCCCCCAGTTTTCCCAGAGGTTTCAATAGCAAAAATTAAGGGAGATTCCATCCTTTTAAGAGCTTTAAAAGGTCATTATAAAAAACTGCTATACTAAGGGCAATAATCAAAACAAGACCAATTTTAAAGATAAGTTCTTGAGTTTTTAGAGAAAGAGGTTTTCTTCTAATAGCTTCAATTCCAAAAAGAACAAGATGTCCTCCATCAAGCATAGGGAGAGGTAATATATTTATTACACCTAAATTTACAGAAAGAACAGCTGTAAATGAAGATAAATAGGATATTCCCATTTTTGCAGTTTCTCCTGCCATTTTTCCAATAGTAATAGGTCCTCCAAGGGTTGAAAAGGGCATTTCTCCTGTAAAAAGTTTATAAATAGCTACAAAAATAAGACCTGTAAGTTCTATTACCTTCCCAATAGCTAAATTAAAAGCAGAAATTAGATCGTGTTTTTGGTGAATTATTTCTTCAGAGGATTTAATTCCTATTACAGGAATTTTGGTTTTTTTGCCAAAAATATTATAGTCCTCTTTAAGCTCTGGTTCAATTTTTACTTCAAAAATTTGATCATTTCTTCTTATTTTTAAAGTTATTAAATTGGAGGGTTCTTTAGTTCTTAGAAAAAACACAAGTTCTTGAAAGGATTTAACTTTTTTTCCATTTATTTCTAATATTTCATCACCAGGTTTTAGTCCCACTTTTTCAGCAGAAGAGCCAGGTAATATTTCACCAATTTTAGCAGGCACTATATAAGTTCCTACAGTTGCAAAAAGAAACCAGAAAATAAAAATAGCTAAGATAAAATTAGCTAAAGGTCCTGCAATTACTATAATAGCTTTTTGTAGAGGTGATTTAAAGGCAAAAGCCTTTTCAGGTTTTTCTAAAAGAGAAAGATGTTCCTGATGTTCTCCATAAAGTTTAACATAACCTCCTAAGGGGATAAGAGAAAGTCTGTATTCTGTTTCTTCAGTTCTTAATCCCATAAGACGGGGTCCAAAACCTAAGGAAAAAATTTCCACCCTAACACCCATTAATTTAGCAGCTAAAAAATGACCTAATTCATGGACGAAAATAAGAACACCTATTACTAAAATAGCGATAATTAAAGTAATCATTTATTTGCACCTTCAATAAGATTTTTCGTAAATTCACAAACCTTTTTATGAAGATCTAAAGCCTCATAAATATTTTTTAAATTAATAGAGGGTATTTTAAATTCATTTAAGGTTTTTTCAAGAAAATACGGAATTTTATCAAAACTGATTTTATAAGAAAGAAAAGCAGAAACTACTACTTCATCTGCAGCTTCTAATATTAGAGGATAAGCTCCTCCAAGTTTTCCTGCGGAATAGGCAAGTTTTAAGCAAGGAAACTTTTTGAAACTTGGTTTTTTAAAAATAAGTTTTTTTACTTTTGTAAGATCAAGATTTTCTATAGGTACTTCAGTTCTTTCTGGATAATTTAAAGCATAAGCTATAGCAATTTTCATATCAGCAGGACTTACATGCATTAAATAACAACCATCTATAAGTTTAACTATACCATGGACTAATCCTTGAGGATGAATAACTACTTCAATTTTATCCAGAGGAAAATCAAATAATACCATTGCCTCAAGTACTTCAAAACCTTTATTCATTAAAGTTGCTGAATCTACAGAAATTTTTTTACCCATTTTCCAAATAGGATGAGATATAGCCCTTTCAGGTGTTATTTTAAAAAATTCTTTTAAAGGAGTTTTATAAAAGGGTCCTCCTGAAGCAGTAAGAATAAGTTTTTCTACATATGTCTTTTTCTCTTTTTGTAATAACTGGAAAAAAGCAGAATGTTCACTGTCTACAGGAATAAGTTCAGCTTTATTTTCTTGGGCAACTTCTTTTAAAAGATTCCCTACAGATATAATACATTCTTTATTTGCTATAGCTACCCTTTTTCCTGATTTTAAAGCATAATAGGTGGGAATAAGAGCTTTTATTCCTGAAATTCCTATAACTACTATTTCTACAGAATCTAAAGAGGCAAGTTCTTTTAATCCTTCATCTCCCCATAATACTCTTGCTTTGTAACTTAAAGAGGAGTTCAAAAATTTTGCATCTTCTTCCCTTTCTACAACTATATAAGGTACTTTAAAGGTTTCTGAAAGTTTTTGAAGTTCTTTAATTTTTGATCTTGCTGTAAGCCCTATAATTCTAAATCTATGAGGTTGACTTTTAATATATTCTATGGTTGCTTTTCCTATAGATCCTGTAGCTCCAAAGATTACTAAGTTTTTCATTCTAAGATGATTTTATTTGGTACTTTCTGGAAACTTTAAGGGTTCTTTTGGAGGTATAGGTATAGAAGGAGGGGTGGGAGGAAAAGTTTCATTAGAAACCGGGGTTTGAGGAATACCAGTTTTTAACATCAAAGGTTTATGCTTTTCTGTAAAAACTTTAGTAAGAAGGACAGAGTTTAAGAAAAAAAGTAAAACAAGAATCATGGTAACTTTATTTAGAAAATTAGTAGGTCCTGCACCACCAAAAATTGCTTCTGCACCTCTAAAGACTGCTCCATATTCAGAACCTTTAGTTACATTTATTAAAACTATAAGAATAATAAGAATAGCTAAGATTATCTGTACTACAATTAAAAAGGTTTCCATTTTTTCCTCCCAAAATTATCTCATAGGAAAAAGTTTTGCACCAGGTAAACTTTCTACAGGTTCAGTTAAAAACATTTCTCCCTTTTTAATCCAGTTTTTAAGTATCTCTGCAATTTTTTTTGCTTTAAAGAAACTTGATATAGGAGAGGTTGGCACCTCTTTTCCTAAAATATTTATTTTTCCATTTTTTAATTCTGCATAGCTTACAATTCCATAATTTCTTTTTATTCCGTTAGGATAATCGTAAGAATAATCTACTATCTGAGTAAAAAGGTCTTCATCAGAAAGCCCTGCCCATTCAGCAACTTGTTCATTTAAAATAGGTATGGGAATTCCTAATCCTACAGCTAAGGAACATCCATAACCTATATGACTTGTTCCAACCAGCCATTCTGGACTCATCTCTTTTAAATTACCTATAACCATTAAAGTTGCTGCTGGTTGAATAGGTGCTCCTTTGGTAGTTCTTTTTACATCCATATTATGTTGAGTTCCGCACCAGATTACATATCCCTTAGTTCCTCCAAGAAATATTCTTGTTCCTATGCCTATAGTTTTTAAGTAAGGGTCTTTAAGTAAGGGTGAAAGAGCCCCTGCAGTAGCATAGTTAGCATTTCCAAGATTTGGTTTTAAAACCCCCATATAGGTATATAAAATCTTATCTGAGAGGTTTATTGCACAATTATAATTTTGATAAGCATTTCTTGGATTACATAATACTGCATTTTTCAAATCATGAATGGTTATTTCTGCTTCGTAAGTTCTTCTTGGATAACAGTGAGTTCCATATCCAAGAGCTCTTAAATATATTTTTTTCCCAGCTACTAAATCATGAATTACATGACCACCACCGTAAAGAAATTGTCCAGGGAAAACTTTATTAAGAGGGTCATCCTCTCTTGTTTCAGTTGCACCTATATAAAAATCAACAGCAGCAAGCCCTCCATAAGCAGGAACATCATTTAGCCATACTCTATAGGCTTTGATAGTGGGAATAGGGTGTCCAAAATTAATGAAAGCACCTGAAGAACACATAGGAGAAAATGTTCCAGTAGTAACTACATCAACCTCCTTAGCTGCTTGAACTGGTCCCACCTCTTTTACAAGTTTAGAAAATTCTTCTGCAGTTAATACTACTACTTCACCCTTTTCAATTTTTTTATTTATTTCCTCTATACTTCTTTTTACTTTAAATTCATTGTTCATTTAAAATCTCCTATTCAACTAAGGATACAATCTTATGTCCAGAGGTTTCTAAATCTGAAGCTATTTTATCAAGAGCTATTTTTTCAAGTCTTATAAAATATACCTTTTCTCCATTTAAATTGACATCCATTCCAATAGAAATTATTTTTCCTCCACCTTTTCTTATTATTTCAAGAACTTCATCTAAATTATCCTTTTTGGGAATTACATCCAAACGGGAAGAAGACTTAAGAAGTCCCATCAATTCAATAAAAGCCTCTAAAATATCAGTAATGGTAATAATTCCTACTAAATTACCTTCTGTAATTACTGGAAGACCACCGATTTTATATTTATATATAATTCTTGCTGCTTCATCAATTGAAGTTTCAGGATCTACAGTGATGGGATTTAAAATCATAACCTCCTTTAAAGGAAGTTGCAATTTTTCAGAAGAAAGATAAGCTCTTAAATTGCTTTCAGTTACAAGTCCTACTAATTTCCCATTTTCTATTATAGGGATATGTCTAATAGAAAATCTTCTCATTAGTTGTATTGCCTCTTCAACTGTATCTTCTGGAGAGGCTGTAATTACTTCTGTAACCATCCAATTCTTAACCTTCATAAAGTCAATCTCCCCTTTCAATTTTTTTGAACACTATACCACAAAAATTAAAAAATACAAAAATATGTTACTTAAGGTTCAAGTAATCTTTTAAGATCTCTGAAGTAATAGTATTAGCTTTTAAAAATTCTTCAATAGAACCTTCAAAAAGAAGGTAACCTCCTTTTTCTCCTCCTTCAGGTCCAAGCTCAATTATCCAGTCTGCCCATTTAATAAGTTCAAAATTATGTTCTATTACAATAACAGTATGTCCTTTATTAATAAGTCCTTGCAACACATTTACTAATTTTTCCACATCATTTATATGAAGCCCTGTAGTAGGTTCATCTAAAATAAAAAGAGAACCTCCCTTTGAAGATTTGACAAATTCCTTAGCAAGCTTTATTCTTTGAGCTTCCCCTCCAGAAAGAGAAGGACTTGGTTGACCAAGATTTAAATAATCGAGACCAATGTTACAAAGAGTATTTAACTTTTGATAAATAGAAGAAAAGTGTTTAAAAAATTCTTTTGCTTCAGAAAAATCCATATTCAAAACTTCAGAAACATTTTTTCCTTTAAAATAGACTTCAAGGGTTTCTGGATTATATCTTTTACCTCCGCAATATTCACAAACCTGATACACCTCTGGTAAAAATTTAATTTCCACCTTAAGATATCCTTGTCCTTTACAGTAAGGGCATTGTCCTTCTTCAGTATTAAAAGAAAACCTCCCTTCTTTATAACCTCTTTGTCTTGCTAAAGGAGTATTGGCAAAGACTTCTCTAATATTAGTGAAAACATTTATATAAGTTGCTGGGGTAGATCTTGGTGTATTTCCAATTGGAGAATGATCAACTAAATAGACTCTTTTTATATTTTCAAATCCTTTTATATTTTTAACTCCCCATAAAGCTAAATTTACTTTATTTTTTGTGCTTAAGAGTTTTTTTAAATTTTCATAAAGGAGGTCACATATTAAGGTTGATTTTCCAGAACCAGAAACTCCTACTACAACTGTTAGTGCATTTAAAGGGATAGATACATTTATATTTTTAAGATTTCTTAAATGAGCCCCTTCTAAAAAAATAAACTTAGAGGGTTTTCTTTTAAAACTTTTTAGCTTTTTTCTATTTATATCTTTAAGAGCTTTTGCAGTTTCTGAAACTTCATTTTTAAGAAGTTCAGAAGGAGTTCCTACAAAAACAACCTCTCCTCCCTTTTTTCCTCCTCCTGGACCTAAATCTACAATATAATCAGCAGAAAGAATAGTTTCTTCGTCATGCTCAACTACAATTATGGTATTTCCCTTATCTCTTAAAGATTTTAAAACTTTTATTAGTTTAGCATTATCTTTAGGATGAAGTCCAATTGTTGGTTCATCAAGAATATAGGCAACTCCTGTAAGATTGCTTCCTATTTCAGCTGATATTCTTACTCTTTTAGCTTCTCCAGAAGATAGAGTATCTGCTGATCTTCCGAGGGTTAAATATCCTACACCAAGTTCAACTAAATATTCAAGCCTGGATATTATTTCAGAAATAAGTCCTTCAGCTAAAATTTTTTCCTTACCTTCAAGTTTAAGTCCTTTTAAAAATTCAATTGCTTTTTCAATACTAAGCTCACAAAATTCAGGAAGGGAAAGTCCATTTATTTTATAATAAAAAACCTCTTCTTTATACCTACTTCCTTTACATAAAGGACAGACCTTATCTTCTATTTTTCCAAGACCTTGGCAGTAAGGGCAAGCTCCGATTTTCGAATTAAAAGCAAAAAGTAAGGGATCAGGTTCAGGAAGGCTAATTCCACATTTTACACAAGCTCTCTTCTTACTAAAAAGAAATTCCTTAGAATTTACCAGAAGCAAAGCTTCTCCTTTACCTTCCTTTAAAGTCTTTAAAAATAATTCCTCAAAATTTTTAGTTTTTTTAAAATAACTCCTACCTATTACAGCTTCAATTGTATGTTCTTTATATCTTGATAAAGAGGGTATAGGTGGAAGTTTATGAAAAATTGAATCAATTCTTACCTCATGATATCCGGAGTTTAAAAGTTTTTCAAAAAGATTTCTATAAATTCCTTTTCGATGTTTTACTAAAGGTGCAAGAAAGGTAATTTCCACATTTTCAAGTTTCTCTTCCTTAAAAAGTTTTTTAGCAAAAACAAGAAGTTCCTCTTCTGAACGAGGTACTAACTGGGAATTACATTTTGGACAATAACTTTTACTTATCTTTGAATAAAGAAGCCTTAAATAGGGTAATATTTCTGTAAGGGTACCAACTGTAGAACGGGAAGACAATTCTCCTGATCTCTGTTCCAAAGCTACTGTAGGAGGAATACCAGAAATAAGGTCATAATCAATTTCTTCATAAAGTTTTAAAAATTGTCTTAAATAGGCAGGTAAAGTTTCTAAAAATCTTCTTTGTCCCTCAGTGAAAATAACATCAAAAGCAAGGGTTGATTTTCCAGAGCCAGAAACTCCTGTAATCACAATAAATTTTTCTCTGGGTAAATCTACATCTATATTTTTTAGATTATGATGCCTTACACCTCTAAGTTTTATATAAGTATCTTCATAATGATATTTTTTTTCTTTTTCAGCTTTTTCTTTAAGTTTTAAGCCATTTAAATATTCTTTTAAATAATAAGCAGTTTTACTTTTTTCATTTTTAAAATTTAAAAAATCTTTTAAAGGTCCCTCAAAAAGAAGGTAACCTCCCCTTTCTCCACCTTCAGGACCCAATTCAATTATCCAGTCTGAGGAAAGTATTATTTCTGGGTGATGTTCAACTACTACAATAGTATGCCCCATTTCTTTAAGATATTTTAGAGATGAAATAAGTTTTTCTATATCCTTTAAATGGAGTCCTACTGTTGGTTCATCAAGGAGAATAAGTGCTTTTTCGCTCCTTATTTGAGATAAAATTTCTGCAATTTTTAATCTTTGTGCTTCTCCTCCGGAAAGAGTTGAAAGAGGTTGTCCCAACTTTAAATAACCAAGCCCAAGTTTTTGCAATATATTTAAATTTTCTTTTATAAGAGGATGATTCCCAAAAAATTCAATAGCTGAATCTATAGTAAGTTCAAGTATTTCTGCAATATTTTTATCTTTCCATTTTATTTCAAGGACCTCATCTCTATATCTTTTTCCTTTACATACCTCACAAGGAATGACAAGATCTGAAAGAAATTGCATTTCTATGACTTCAAAACCAAGTCCTTTACATTCGGGACATTGTGAAATTTCAGAATTAAAAGAAAAAAAGGTTTCAGTATATCCGTATTTTTTGGCAAGAGGAGTGCTGGCAAGAAGTTTTCTAATATAAGGGAAAATTCCTATATAAGTAGCAACGATACTTCTTGGGGAACGTGCTAAAGGTTCCTGAGTAATAAAAAGAACTTGAGAAAAATATTCATAACCTTCTATGGCTTCACAGGAATCAAAACTTAAGCTTTGTTTATATGTGGTAATACCTTTATAAATTATTTCTTCAAGAAGGGTTGACTTTCCAGAACCAGAAACTCCTACTATAGAAGTAATAGTTCCAACAGGAAAAGAAACTGATATTTCTTTTAGGTTGTGTTTTTTAGCTTTTATTATTTTTAATTTTTTGGGATAAGAATCAGAAGTATAAAATGGGGTTTCTCTTGGAGAGCTTAAGTATTTAAGTGCTAAAGCAGTGGGGGTGTCCTTTTCAAATATTTCCTTTGGAGTCCCTGCATAAAGAAGATAACCTCCTCTTTCTCCACCCTCAGGACCGAGATCTATTAAAAAATCAGCTTGGGTAATAATTTCTGGATCATGTTCTACTACCACTACAGTATTATTTTGGGAAACCAGATTTTCCATAAACTTAAGTATTTTCTGAGTGTCAGTGGGATGAAGTCCTGTAGTTGGTTCATCAATAAGATAAAGGGTTTCTACCAAATTAGAAGAAAGAGCTCTTGTTAAAAGGCATCTACTTGCTTCTCCTCCAGAAAGAGTTTTACTTGCTCTATTTAAAGTTAAATAGGAAAGTCCAACCTCTTCCAAATAAAAAAGCCTCTTTAAAATCTCCTTAGCAAGTCTTTCTTCAGCTGGAAGTTTATTTTTAGAAAGAAATTCCTTTATAAATTCTTTTGCTTGTAATATTTCTAAGTTATAAAAATCTCCTATATTTAACTCTTGAATATAAAAAATAAGTGCCTGTGGATTAAATCGGGTTCCTTTACATATAGGGCAGGTTATTTCTCTTCTAAGTTTTGAAAGAAGTATTCTTATATGGGGTTTATATTTTTTACTTTCAAGCCAATCTATAACTTCTTTAAGTCCATACCAGTCTCCTTCTCCAAAAAATATCTTTCTTTTTATTTCTGAAGAAAATCTTTCAAAAGGTAAATTTAGATCTACATCTTTCTTTTTTAAAAAATCTATGAGATCAAATTTTACTTCTAACATAAAAGGATAATCAAGAAGAGGGATTGCTCCATCTTTTATTGATTTTTCAGGATGTTTTACTAAGGCTTTAAAATCTACTATTAAAAGATTTCCAAAACCTTTACATTCAGGACAAGCTCCTTGAGAGGTATTAAAAGAAAAAAGATTGGGAGTTTTTTGAGGAACTTTGAATCCACAGAGAGGACATATTAATTCTCGAGTATAAATAACTTCTTCACCATATAATGATTTCACTTTTATGGAATCAGAAAGTTTAAAAGCAAGCTCAATAGCTTGGACAATTTCTGAAAAATCCTCTTCAGAAGGTTTAACTCTATAAATGACTACTTCTATTTCATCAACAGATGGAAGTCTTTCTATTTCTTCAAGCTCACATATTTTACCATTCCAGAGAATTCTACTAAATCCTGCAGAAAGAAGCCCTTCTTTAAGATAATTGAAATCTGTTTTTATTTTTTGAGGAGAAAGTAAATAAATAGGTATGTTTTTAAAATTTTGGATAATTTCTTTAGCAATCAAGTGAGGGTCTTTAATGTAGATATATTGATTGCATTTTGGGCATTTTGGAATGCTTGCTTTATGGTAAAGCATTTTAGTAAAATGGCTTATTTCAGTGAGTGTTGCTACTGTTGAACGGGAGGTTTTAATATAATTTCCCTGAGGAAAGGCAAGAGCTGGAGGAATATGGTTTATGTCTTTTACTTTTGGTTTGGGAAATTTTTCAAAATATTGTCTTACATATGAAGAAAAGGTTTCTAAATATCTTCTCTGTCCTTCGGCATAAAGGGTATCAAAGACTAAACTTGATTTGCCAGCACCAGAAATTCCTGTAACTACAATTAGTTTATAAAAAGGTAATCTTAGATCAAAACCTTTGAGATTATTTTGGGAGACCTTAATAACTTCAACAAATTTCATTCGCCCTTGATTCTTTCCATCCGTTCCTGTGCCCTCTTACAATCAATACAAAGAGTAGCCTCAGGACGAGCAATAAGTCTTTTTTCATCTATTTCTACTCCACAGGCTTCACATATTCCATAAGTTCCATCTTCTATTTTTCTCAAAGCCTTTTCTATTTTCTTCAAAAGTTTTTGCTCTCTATCTCTCAACCTTAATTCAAAAGCAAGATTACTTTCTCTTGTTGCTTGATCTAAGGCATCAGGAAGAGGTTCTCCTATTTCTGTCAATTCCTTCTTAGTTTCCATAACCTCCTTTAGAATTTCTTCTCTTCTTTTTAAAAGTAACTGTTTGAAAAGATCAAGCTTTTCTTTTTCCATAAAAACCCCCTAAGCTTTTTCTTCTAAAATAAGTTCTCCGCTTTTACCTCCACTTTTATAAATTAGACGGATATCTGTAATTTTTATACCTTTATGTAAAGATTTACACATATCATAAATAGTTAGAGCTGCTATAGAGACAGCTATTAATGCTTCCATCTCAACTCCTGTTTTAGCTACAGTTTTAACTTTACCTGTAATTTCTATAGCAAATTTTTCTGGAATAAATTTAAATTCTATATCTATTTTAGAAATAGGTAAAGGATGACAGAGGGGTATAAGTTCAGATGTTTTTTTAGCTGCAAGTATACCAGCTACCTTTGCACAGGCTAAAAAATCACCCTTTGGTACATCTTGAGAAATAATTTGAGGATAAATTTCTTCTGGGAAAATTACTTCTGCTTTTGCTATAGCAACCCTTTCTGTATCTAATTTTTCACTCACATCTACCATATGAAGTTCGCCTTTTTCTGTAAGATGAGAAAATTGAGACATTTTGAAAACCTCTTATTTATTTCCGAAGATAAATTTTTCCCAAAACTTATTTTTCTTATTTTTAGAAACCTTTGGGTTTGAAAGTAATTCATTCTCGAAATTTTTTATTCCTTCTATTTCAGCAAATTTCCTTAATAACTTTTCTCCTTCTTTACTTAGTTTTTTAGGTATCTCTATTTGAGCCTTCAAAATTAAATTACCCTTTTTACCTGTTTTTATATCAGGAAGTCCCTTTCCTTCAATAATTATTTCCTCTCCTGGTTGTATCCCTGGAGGTATTTGTATTTCTAACTCCTCTCCAAAGTAAGAGATTTTTATTTTATCTCCTAAAATAGCAGAAATAAAGTTAATTTTTAATTGCCCTATTACATCATTTTTTTCTCTGTAAAAATAGCGGTGAGGTTTTATTTTTACTCTTAAAAATAGATCTCCAGGTTTTCCGCCAAAGAATCCTGGTTCACCTTCTCTTGGTATTCTTAAAATACTTCCATCCTCTATACCAGCAGGAATAACAACTTCAAGCTCTTTTTTCCTCCAAACCTTTCCTGATCCTTTACATTTTTCACAATGTGCTATATAAGCCTTTCCCTTCCCTTTACAATCTGGACAGGTATAACTTATTCTAAAAAAACCCTCTGTATAAGTGACTCTTCCTGTACCTTTACATACTTCACATATTTTAACTCCCTTTTCTGGATCATAACCTAATCCTTTACAAAAATCGCATACTTCAAATTTTTCAATCTCAAGTTTTAATTTTTTATCTTGGAAAAGGTCTTCAAAATCTAAAACTATCTCATAAGAAAGATCAGCTCCATCTCTTGGTCTGGTATGGACTTTTTCTTCAAAAGAAAAATCAAAAAATTCTTCAAAAATATCGGAAAAAGTCTTAAAAATATCAGAAATATCTTCAAATCCTCTATAACCTGATGATTTTAATCCAGAATATCCATAAGCATCATAGATTGCTCTTTTTTCTGGATCTGAAAGAACTTCATAAGCTTCTGAAATTTCCTTAAATTTCTCTTCAGCTTCTTTATTTCCTGGGTTTCTATCAGGATGATACTTTAAAGCAAGTCTTCTATAAGCACGCTTTATTTCCTCTTGAGTTGCATCTCTTGAAACTCCGAGGATATTATAATAATCTTTATAAACCATCTTATTTGTTAAAACTTTTTTGTTTTAAAATTTCAGAAATTTCGTAAGGAGAGGTAACCTTTTCTTTTTTATCCAATTCTTTTATATTTTCCGGAGTAACTAATCCTGCAGCAATTTCTCTTAAAGCAGTAACGATTTCTTTGTTATCACATTCTATAAGAGGTTGAGTTCCTTCTCTTAATTGTTTTACCCTTTCTATAGCTAAACGAATTAGTTTAAATCTACTTGGTACCTTTTTAAGGCAATCTTCTACTGTGATTCTTGCCATTTTTACCACCTCAGATGGATTTTAATAATTTTTAAAATTTATTAAACAGCTATTACTTCAGTTACTTCAGGGATTTCCTTTTTAAGATACCTTTCAATTCCCATTTTAAGAGTCATAAGAGCCATGGGACAGGATCCACAGGCACCTTTTAATTTTACCTTTACTACTCCTTCTTCTGTAACCTCTACTAACTCTACATCTCCTCCATCTGCTTGTAAATAAGGTCTAACCTTTGATAAAGCCTTTTCAACATCGTCTTTAAGCATTAAAATACCCCCTTGATTTGATATTTGATTTTTTAAAATTTAATACAATTTTTCTTGACAGCAAGGTTACATTTATTTAAAATTAATTAATTTTAAAATAAGGAGATTTTTTATGAGAAGTGATAGAGTTAAAAAAGGTTTAGAGAGAGCCCCTCATAGGTCTTTATTTAAAGCTCTTGGTTTTACTGATGAAGAACTAAAAAAACCACTTATTGGAATTGCTAACTCCTTTAATGAGATAGTTCCAGGTCATATTCATTTAAGGCAAATTGTATCTGCAGTAAAAGCAGGGATTAGGGAGGAAGGGGGAGTTCCTGTAGAATTTGGTGTTATTGGAGTATGTGATGGTATAGCTATGAATCACGAAGGTATGAAATATTCTTTACCCAGTCGCGAAATAATTGCCGATTCTATAGAGATAATGAGTATAGCTCATGCTTTTGATGGTTTGGTTTTAGTAACAAGCTGTGATAAAGTCACCCCTGGTATGCTTATGGCCATGTTTAGACTTAATATTCCTTCTATAATTATAGCTGGTGGACCAATGCTTTTAGGAAATTATAAAGGAAAAAGAGCTAATTTAATTTCTGTTTTTGAAGGAATTGGTAAGGTTAAAGCTAAAGAAATGACTGAAGAAGAATTAAGAGAACTTGAAGCTTGTGCTTGTCCTACATGTGGTTCCTGTGCCGGTATGTTTACAGCAAATTCTATGAATTGTCTTTCTGAAGCTATAGGTCTTGCTCTTCCTGGTAATGGTACAATCCCAGCTGTATTTGCTGACAGAATAAGACTTGCTAAGGAAACTGGTAAAAAAATAATGGAACTGGTTAAAAAAAATCTTACTCCAAAAAAATTAATTACTAAAGAATCTTTTGAGAACGCAATAGCTGTTGATATGGCTTTAGGTTGTTCTACAAATACAGTTCTTCATCTTTTAGCTATTGCTAAGGAGGCAGGAATAGACATTAATTTAAAAACTTTTGATGAAATTTCTAAAAAAACACCTGTTCTCGCAAAGCTTATTCCTGCAGGGGAGCATGGAGTTGTGGATCTTCATTTTGCAGGTGGTATACCAGCGGTGATGAAAGAACTTTCTAAATTAGGAATAATAAATCTTGATGTAAAAACTGTTACAGGAAAGACTTTAAGAGAAAATCTTAAAGGGGTAGAAGTTCTTAATTATGAAGTAATAAGACCAGTTGAAAATCCCTATCATAAAGAAGGAGGAATAGCTATACTTTATGGAAGTTTAGCACCTGAAGGTGCTGTAGTAAAAACAAGTGCTATTGTTCCAAAGATGTTAAGACATTCTGGAAGAGCAAAGGTTTTCAATTCAGAAGAAGAAGCTTACCAAGCTATCTTAGATGGAAAGATAAAACCCGGTGATGTTTTAGTTATTAGATATGAAGGACCAAAAGGTGGGCCAGGAATGAGAGAAATGCTTTCTCCTACCTCAGCAATTATAGGTATGGGATTAGGTGATTCTGTAGCTTTAATAACTGATGGAAGATTTAGTGGTGGGACACAAGGGGCCTGTATTGGACATGTTTCTCCAGAAGCAGCAGAAGGAGGTCCAATTGCACTTGTTGAAGAGGGAGATATTATAGAAATAGATATCCCTCAAAGAAGACTTGATCTAAAAGTTTCAAAAGAGGAATTAGAAAGAAGAAGAAAAAAATGGAAACCTCCTCAAAAAAAATTAAAAGGGGTATTGAAAAAATATTATAACTTGGTACAATCAGGAGCTAAAGGAGCAATTTTAGAATGAATCCCCTTTCTCTCTTAGGTAGAGCTTTCCTTAAGATTCTTAGTGATTGTGGTGGAATTTTTCTTTTCTTTTTAAAAAGTTTTATTTATTCCTTCCTTCCTCCTTATAGAATAAAAATGCTTATAAAACATATGGAATTTATTGGAGTAAAATCCTGGTTAGTTGTAATTTTAACTTCTCTTTTTTCTGGGATGGTTACTGCTTATCAAGTAAATATTGCTTTAGCTAAGGTAGGATCTCAAAGTATACTTGGAGGTGTGGTTGCCTTAACTCTTACCAGAGAATTAGGACCAGTTCTTACTGCAGTAGTAGTTATTGCAAGAGCAGGTTCAGCTATTTCTGCTGAATTAGGAAGTATGAGAATAACTGAACAAATTGATGCTCTCAAAATTATGGCTATTAATCCAATTCAATATCTTATGAGCCAAAGACTATGGGCTGCTATAATAGTTTTACCCCTTCTAACAGCTATTTCAGATTTTGTAGGTATTACAGGAGGTTATGTAATAGGAACCTTTTTACTCCATATAGATCCTGGGCTTTTAACAGCAAGAATGATAGATATGGTAGAATTAAAAGATATTATGAGTGGAATTGTTAAGTCTATTTTCTTTGGTGCCTTTTTAGTAACAGTTTGTGGGTATAAAGGATATTATGCTTCTGGAGGGGCAGAAGGTGTAGGTAGAGCAACTACTGAAGCTGTGGTGATTTCCACAGTGGGGATCTTAGTTTCCGATTATATATTAACTACTCTTTTCTTTTAACGAATTTAACGAATATGATTACTATAAAAGAACTCAAAAAAGGTTTTAACGGACTTGAAGTTTTAAGAGGAGTTAATTTACTTATTCCTGAAGGAAAAGTTACTTTTATAATGGGACAAAGTGGGACAGGTAAAAGTGTACTTTTAAAACATATAGTTGGACTTTTAAAACCTGATAGTGGTGAAATATGGTTTGAAAATAAAGATATTACTAAACTTTCCGAAAAGGAATTACAGAAAATAAGAAGAAAAATAGGATTTTTATTCCAAGAAGGGGCACTTTTTGATTCTATGACTGTAAAGGAAAATGTAATGTTCCCCTTAAAAGAGCACTTTAAAATGCCTAAATCTGAAATAGAAAAAACAGCAGAGGAACTTCTATCAGCAGTAGATTTACTATCTGCTAAAGATAAATATCCTTCTGAGCTTTCTGGAGGAATGAAAAAGAGAGCAGCTCTTGCAAGAACCCTTGCCCTTAGACCACAGGTAGTGCTTTTTGATGAACCTACAACAGGACTTGATCCAATTTTACAAGTTTCTATCTTAGACCTGATCAAAAATCTTAAAGAAAAATATAATCTTACCTGTGTAATAGTAAGCCATGACCTAAATCTTGCTTTTAAATTTGCAGACTATATTGCCTTTTTACATGAAGGAGTTATTATAGAAGTAGGGACTCCTGAAGAAGTAAAAGCATCTACAAATGAATTTGTTAAAAAATTTGTAGAGAGTTCTTCAATATAAATAATTAGGAGGGGATTAAAATGGCTATAAAAGGAGGAACAGAAATAAAAGTTGGTATATTTGTATTAATAGGAATTGTAGCCCTTTTATATCTTACTTTTAAGCTTGCTGAAGAAGCTTTCACTCCAAAGGATGTTTACAAAATTTATGCAGTATTTGATAATATTTCTGGGCTTACAAAGGGAGCTAAAATAGAAATGGCAGGTATTCCTATTGGAAGGGTAGGAAGGATTGAATTAACCCCCGAAGGAAAAGCAAAGGTTGAATTTTTAATTTATAAAGGTTATAAGATTCAAGACGATGCGATTGCAGCTATAAGAACTTATGGTGTATTGGGGGATAAATTTGTAGATATTAAACCTGGATACTCTAAGGTCTATCTACAACCTGGTTCTATGATAGCTCATACAGAAAGTGCAATTTCTGTTGATGAAATTTTAGCAAGTATAGGTCCTACTGTAGAGGGGTTAAAAGAATTAATCGGTACTAAGGAAGGAAAAGAAAATTTAAAAATTTTAGTAGCAAATATTAGAGATGCTTCCCAAAGTTTTAAAAATATTGCAGAAAGAATAGAAAAAGGGCAGGGTACTTTAAGCAAACTTATAAGTGATGATAAGCTTTATAAAGATTTAACTGCAACAGCGGAGAATTTGAAAAAGGTTTCAGCTCAGATAGAAAGTGGGCAAGGGACCCTTGGGAAATTGGTTAAAGATGAAGAATTGTATAAAAGCTTAAAACAAACTGTAGCTAATTTAGAAAGTGTCTCTAAGAGACTTGAAAAAGGAGAAGGAACTCTTGGTAAATTGATGACAGATGAGAAGCTTTATAAAGATTTAAAAGCCATTTCTGAAGATTTAAGAAAGATAACAGCGCAGATAGAAAGTGGGCAAGGGACCCTTGGGAAATTAATAAAAGATGATTCCCTTTATACAGAAGCTAAAAAAACTTTAAAGAGTGTCAACAGAGCTGCTAAAGGAGTAGAGGAACAGGTACCGATTACTGTTCTTGGAATTATGGCTGGTGCAGCTATGCAATAAATTTAAATTTCAAAAACTGCTTTTACCTTAAATTTTTTTATAGCTGGAAAGAGTTTTATTTTTATTTGAAATTTTTCTTCTAAATTTTTACAAAATTCTTTTAAATCCTTTTCTGATTTTTTAATCACTGTAAACCAGAAATTGAGTTCATGTTCTCTAAGATAAGCATGGGTTATTTCCGGAAACTTTGCTATTTCATAAGCTAATTTTATTTTATCTTCGGGTAGACTTGTGGCACATAAACAGGTGATATAACCCAGTTTATAAGAATCTATAGTTGCTCCAAAATGTCTTATTATTTTTCTTTTTTTTAGATTTTTTAAAAAATTTATAATTTCTCTTTCTTCAAGAGAAAATTTTTTAGCTAAAATTTTAAATGGTTCTGAAACCAAAGGAAAATCCTTCTGTAAAAAATTAAGAAGATCCTTTAGTTTTTTTTCTTTAAGATTATCCATTAATCAAAAATTACCAATAAAATCCAATTTTTCAATGAAAAACTTCTCTTTTTGGATAAAAATTTTATGATATTATAGGATGAACCTTTAAAGATAAAAATTTGGAGGGAATTTAAATGAAAAAAAATGAGATAAATTTAAAAGAAATTTTTGAACTTTTGCCTCATAGATATCCCTTTTTAATGATTGATAAAGTTGTAGAGATAGATGCAGAAAAGGAGTATGTAAAAGCAATTAAAAATGTTACTATTAATGAGCCTTATTTTATAGGACATTTTCCAGAAAATCCTATTATGCCAGGGGTTTTAATTTTAGAAACTATGGCTCAGGCTGCAGGAGTAGGGCTTATGGCTCTATTTCCAGAATATAAAGGAAAGCTTTTTGTTCTTGCAGGAATTGATAGAGCAAAATTTAGACAACCTGTTTATCCTGGAGATACACTTATTATTGAAGTTCAAGGTTTTAGAAGAAAGGGAAATATAATTAAAACTTTAACTACTGCTAAGGTTAATGAAAAAATAGTAGCAGAAGCAGAAATTACAGCAGGAATTTTAAATAAGGAGAAAACAAATGAATAAGATTTCACCCACAGCTTATATAGATCCTTCGGCTGAAATAGAAGAAGATGTAGAAATAGGTCCTAATGTTTATATAGGACCAAAGGTTTATATAGGTAAGGGGACAATTATAAAGGCTCATTCTTATATTGAAAGCAATACCAAAATAGGGAAATACAATCAAATAGGTCCTTTTACTGTAATTGGGACACCTCCTCAACATATTGGTTATAAAGGGGAAGAAACAAGGGTAGAAATAGGTGATCATAATATAATTAGAGAATTTGTAACTATTCATAGAGGAACTGCTTTTGATGATGGGATTACTTATATAGGAAATAACTGTTTACTTATGAGTTATGCCCATGTAGCTCATGATTGTAAAATAGGAGATCATGTAATTATGGCAAATAATGCTACCTTAGGAGGACATGTAAGAGTAGAGGAAAAAGTAGTTATGGGAGGTTTTTCAGCAGTTCATCAATTTTGCAAGATAGGAGCTTATGCTTTTGTTGGTGCTATGAGTGGTGTAGATAAAGACGTTCCTCCTTATGTGAAGATTTTTGGTATTCCCGCTAAGATACAAGGGATAAATCTTATAGGATTAAGAAGAGCAGGTTTTACAAAAGAAGATATCAGAAAGATTTCTCAAGCTATTGGTTATTTTTTAGATGCTCCTTCAACCATTAAAGAAATAATTACAGAATTAAGAGATATATTTGGTGAAGATCCAATTATAGAAAGACTTATTTTATTTTTGGAAAAACCCTCAAAACAGGGTATAATGAGAAGAAAACCCTTTGAAGGAGAAGAGGCATTTTAGTTATTTGTTATGGAGTTAGAGGATAATAAGATAGGATTAATTGCAGGAGAAGGGGAATTTCCCATTATTTTAGCCCAAAGTTTAAAAGATAAGAATTATGAGATTGTTGCTGTTTGTTTTTCCAATGATCAAAAGGAAAAGCTAAAAAAGTTTACTTCTAAGGTTTTTAAGATTTCCATTGGTCAATTTGGGAAACTTATTGAAATTTTTAAAGAAAATAAGATCAAAAAGCTTGTTTTTTTAGGAAAAATAGACAAAAGTCATGCTTTAAAGTTTGGTATTCCAGATTTTAAAGCTTTAGCTTTATGGAGAAAGCTTAAAATTAAAGAAGATAATTCAATTTTAAAAGGAGTTATAGAAGAATTGGAAAATGAAGGATTTGTAATAAAGGGTCCCTCAGAGTTTTTACAAGATTTTTTGACTACTGAAGGAATATTTACTAAAAGAGCTCCTACAAAAGAAGAATGGGAAGATATAGAATATGGGTTCAAAATTGCTAAAATAATTGGTTCTTTAGATATAGGACAATGTGTAGTAGTAAAAAATAAGATGACAGTTGCTATAGAGGCTATGGAAGGGACAGATACAACAATTTTAAGAGCTGGTAAACTTAGAAAAAATACTGTAGTCATAAAGGTAGCTAAACCTATTCAGGACTTAAGAATGGATTTACCAGTAGTTGGGCTAAAAACTATAGAAACACTTATCAAAGCACAAGCTAAGGTTTTGGCTTTAGAGGCAGGGAAAACATTTTTTTTACAAAAAGAGTCTGCTATCAAATTAGCTGATAAAAATAATATTTCTATAATAGGATATAAAGGTGAAGAAGAATAAAAAAATGGATAAAATTAAAGTAGCAGTTATAGGGGTAGGACATTTAGGGAGATTTCACGCTAAAAAATTTACTGAAATTCCAGAAGTAGAGCTTTTTGCTATAGTAGATATAAATCCAGAAAGAATTAAAGAAACTCTCAATTTATTAGAAGAAAAAAGACACTCCATAAAAACTTTTACTAACTATAAAGAAGTTATTCCCTTAGTTGATGCAGTAAGCATAGCAACTCCAACCATTACCCATTATGAAATTACTAAAGATTTTTTATCCGCAGGGAAACCTGTTTTTTTAGAGAAACCTCTTGCTCATGAATTAGGTTTAGCAGAAGAGCTTGTTGAAATTTCACTCAAAAAAAATCTTCCTCTTCAAGTGGGTTATATTGAAAGATTTCAAGAACCGGTAAAAAAACTTTTGCAAAATGTAAAGGACCCTCTCTTTATAGAGGCTCACAGATTATCATCTTTTACTGAAAGAAATCTTGATATAGATGTAATTTTAGATCTTATGATACATGATCTTGATTTAGCTTTACTTTTAAAAAACTATAAAAAAATTGAGTTTATTCATGCTGTAGGAGCTCCACTTTTTACCCTCTTACCAGATATTGTAAATGCAAGAGTAGTATTTGAAGATGGAACCACCTGTAATTTTACTGCAAGTAGAGTTTCTCTTAATAGACAAAGAAAATTTAGAGTTTTTTCAAAAGGTGCCTATTATGTGGTAGATACAATAGAAAAAAGCTATTTAGAGGTTAGAGTAGATCTTCTAAAAAGGGAATATAAATTAGATAGAAAATCTTTCCCAGAAAGTGATCCTTTAAAAGAAGAACTTGAATCCTTTGTTAAATGTATTATTAATGGAGAAAAAGTTAAAGTGACAGGAGAATCTGCTTTAAAATCACTTGAACTTGCCTTTCAAATAAAAAGGCAAGTAGAAAATAATTTAAAAAAATATCTATGATTTATCAAACCTCTCCTCGGATTTTAATAATAACAGGTGAAATTTCTGGAGACATCTATGGATATTTACTAATTAAAAGAATAAAAGATCTAAATTCAGCTTTTCAATTTGTTGGAATAGGTGGACCTAAGATGAGAAGTCTTGGTATTGAGATACTATTTCCTGCTGAATCACTTGCTTTAGTAGGATTACCAAGTTTTTCAGAGCTTAAAAAGTATTGGTTTGTCTATAAAAAAATTGAAGAATTTTTAAGAAAAAAAAGAGTAGATGTAATAATATTGGTAAATTTTCCAGGTTTTAATTTAAAGATTGCCAAATTAGCTAAAAAATTAGGATACCCTGTAATATATTATATAGCTCCTCAGGCATGGGCTTGGAATAAAAAGAGGGTTCACATTTTAAGAGAATATGTAGATAGATTATATGTAGTTCTTCCTTTTGAGAAGGAGTTTTTTTCTTCTTATGGTATCTCTACTGTTTATTTAGGACATCCTATTTTGGATTTAATAAAAACCAATCTCTCAGAAAATTTTTTTTACGAAATATATCAATTTGATAAATCTAAACCCTTAGTAAGTTTTTTCCCAGGTAGTAGAGAAAGAGAAATAACTCGTCATATACCCATGTTTTTAAAAATTTTTGAGAATTTAAAAAAGTTAAATCCTCATATTCAAGGGATAATGGTTAAAGCCCCAGGTCTTAAAGATTCCTTTTTATGGGATAAAGCAAAGTCTCAAATTAAAGTTATAGAAAATACTCAATATGAAGTTTTAAAATATTCTACAGTAGCTCTTCTTGCCTCAGGAACCATTACTTTAGAGGCTGCCCTTCTTGAAACCCCTGCTATAGTTACTTATTCTTTACCCTCTTGGATGTATTTTATCGCTAAAAAATTAGTAAAAGTTCCTTATATCAGTCTTGCTAATTTAATTTTACAAAAGGAAATATATCCAGAAGTTATAAAAGAAAAAGATAAAATTAGTGTTATTACTCACAAAATAAAAGAGCTTATAGAGAATGAAAAAGCAAGAATGGAGATAAAAAAAGAGCTTTCTACTATAAAAAAGCTGATCAGTCCTCCTGGAGCAAGTTGGAGAATTGCTGAAGATATGATAAAGTATATTTTGTCTCTTAAAAAGGGTTAAGCATATTGAATTTTGAAAAATTGCAGGAGGTTTACTTATGGCTGAAGATCTAAAAAAAATGTATAGAACGATTGTAGAAGACCCCTTTCCTTCAGAATTGAGAATTACTTTTGGTGACCAGACTCTTATCTATAAGAAGAAAAGATGGGAGGTTGAAATAGAACCTGGTGTGTTTGAAAAAAAGGGTTTAAGATATGGAGAAAATCCAGACCAAGAAGCTGCACTCTATGAATTAGTTGCAGGTAATTTAATTTTAGGAGAGTGTGAATTTATTAAGCCCGGGCTTGGCTTAATTTCCGGTTTAAAAGAAAGTGATTTTATTCAATTTGGCAAACATCCAAGTAAAATTAATCTTACTGATATAGATAATGCACTCAATATTTTAAGATATTTAACTGAAAAACCAGCTTGTGTGATTGTAAAACATAATAATCCTTCTGGAGTAGCCTACGGAACTACAATAGAGGAAGCTTTTTTAAAAGCATATAAGGCAGATAGAATAGCTGCTTTTGGTGGAGCAATAGCTTTAAATAGACCTGTTAATAAAGCTTGTGCATCCGCTATAGCAGAACAATATTTTGAAGTTTTAGCTGCACCTGAATATGAAGAGGGAAGTATAGAAATTTTAAAAAAGAGAAAATCCTTAAGAATTATTAAAATTAAAAAAATAGATAAATTAGAAGAATATGCCAAATATAGAATAATTGAATTTAAAAGCCTTATTGATGGGGGTATAATTGTTCAAGTTTCTCAATTAAATAAAATTAGAAAAAAGGAAGATCTGCTTCCTGCAGTAGCTATAAAAGATGGAATAGAATATAAATGTCTTAGAGAACCTGATGAGAGAGAAATAAAAGATATGATTTTTGGTTGGGCTGTTGAAATGGGGGTTACCTCTAATTCAGTATTGTTTGTCAAAAATGAATGTACAGTAAGTATAGGAACAGGAGAGCAAGATAGAGTTGGCTGCGCTGAAATAGCTATTTTTAAAGCCTATACCAAATATGCTGATCTTCTCTGCTATGAAAAATATAAAATACCCTATAAACAATTAGAATTAGAAATAGAAAAAGGTCTAAGACCTAAAGCTCAAAAAGAGGAAATTGATGAAGAAACTAAAGAAAAAAAGGCAGGTCTTATAGGTGCAGTTATGATTTCAGATGGATTTTTACCTTTTAGAGATTCTGTAGATGTAGCAGCAAAGCATGGTATTACAGCTATTTTACAACCAGGAGGGTCTGTAAGAGATTGGGAAGTAATTCAAGCCTGTAACGAATATAATCCTCCTATAGCTATGATGTTTACTGGACAAAGAGCATTTAAACATTAATTTAAAAATATAAAGGGAGTTCCCTATGAACAAAATACCTTTTACTCCAGAGGGTATAGAAAAGATTAAAAAAGAGCTTGAATATCTTATCAAAGTTGAAAGAAGAAATGTGGTAAAAGCTATAGAAGAAGCAAGGGCTCACGGAGATATTTCAGAAAATGCTGAATATGAAGCAGCAAAAGAAAGACAAGCCTATATAGAAGGTAGAATACAAGAATTATCAGGAATTTTAGCTAATGCAGAAATAATACCAGCTCTTACTAAAGTTCCAGATAAAGTTCAGTTTGGAGTTAAAGTAAAATTATTAAATTTGGATACTGAAGAAGTGATTACTTATAGAATCGTTGGTCCCTATGAGGCAGATCCAGCAAATGGTAGTATTTCTGTATATTCTCCTTTAGCAAGGTCTTTAATAGGAAAAGAGATAGGAGACGAAGTTCAAGTAAATACACCCTCAGGGATAAAAATTTTTGAAATTTTGGATATAGAAATTTAGTTATTAGAGGAGGATAAAGTGGAATTTTTAAACAAAAGGTATCTTTTTACCCCAGGTCCAGTTCCTGTAGCAGAAGATGTACTTTTATCTATGGCTCAACCTATTACCCATCATAGATTGCCAGAATTTTCAGAAATTTTAAAAGAAATTAGAGAAGATCTAAAATATCTTTTTCAAACCAAAAAAGAAATTTATTTTTTTGCCTCTTCAGGAACAGGTGCTATGGAATCAGCTATTGTTAATCTCTTTTCTCCACAAGACAAAGTAATTATAGTAGTTGGTGGAAAATTTGGACAAAGATGGTTGGAACTTTCTCAAACCTATAATTTAGATCCGATAGTAATAGAAGTTCCTTGGGGGAAAGCTGTTAAACCTGAGGAGGTAGAAAAGATTTTAAAAACTAAAAAAGATATAAAAGGGGTTTTAATACAAGCTTGTGAAACCTCAACAGGGGTTAAACATCCTATAAAAGAAATTGCAGAAATTGTTAAAGATACCCCTGCAGTAATTGTAGTTGATGCTATTTCTGCTCTTGGAGTTTATGACCTTCCAATGGATAAATGGGGGCTTGATGTAGTGATTACAGGTTCTCAAAAAGCCTTAAGTTTACCTCCTGGTTTGTCTTTTATTGCCTTTTCAGATAAAGCTCAAGATTTAGTTAAAAAATCAAAACTTCCTAAATATTATTTTGATCTTCAAAAAGAAAAAAAGGCTTATGAAAAAAATACCACAGCCTTTACTCCAGCTGTGAGTTTACTTATAGGATTAAGAAAAATGCTTAAACGTATAAAAGAAATAGGACTTGAAAGACTTTTTAAACATTATCAAGTCCTTTCTCTTGCTTGTAGAAAAGCAGTATCAGCACTTGATTTAGAAATTTTTCCTGAATCTCCCTCTGAATCTCTTACAGTTATTAAGGCTCCAAATGGACTAAATACAGGGGAACTTTTAAAATTTTTAAGAAGCAAATTAGGAGTTGTTTTTGCAGGAGGACAGGATCATCTTAAAGGAAAGATTTTAAGAATTACTCATATGGGTAACCAGTCTATCTTTGATCTTTTAATAGCCCTTTCAGCTTTAGAAATAGGATTGAACCTTTTTGGATATAAAGTTCTCCTTGGTA